>MDTC01144652.1_pt1 | contig 20671 bp, 16 predicted proteins | sample 811181 | NCBI WGS metagenome assembly MDTC01 (sample SAMN05326644, study PRJNA326480) | marine metagenome | isolation source: seawater | place: Pacific Ocean: North | collected 2011 | reverse complement strand
TGCTCATCTTTGCAGTTTTGAGTGCGAGAACAATCGTGAAGGATGAGATAATTAGAGCGAAGGTATTGACTGCTCCTGGAGCAAGATGGAACCAACTGCTTGCAATTAGATGAGCTGCTGGCTCAAAACAGGTCACAGTTGTTCCTTCAACCCATTCCCCGGAAAGGAAGACATCTTCACAGTTCTGGATACCAAGTCGGTACCGTATGTATGTACTGAATAGACTTGTAAAGACCATCATTTCAGACATTAGGAAAATCCACATTGCTACTTTACGCAGGTCGATATTACGGAAAGGTGCACCAACTCCTTTCGGTTCGTATGTGCCATCGAATGACATATCTTGCCGCCACCAAATCATTAGTCCCATTGTAATGATAATGAAACCAAGCATAACTCCAGCCATTGCGCTAATATTTTCCAATTCACCCATGACGAAAACATTGGCAAATGAATAGAGAAATACACCAAATCCTACGCTCATTACTAGAGGAGCATAGGAATTGTGTGGTGCGCCATGACTCCAATCATGGGGTCCCCATGGTTCAGCGTGATGTTCGTGATCATAGTCTCCGCTCAATGACTCACCTCCGAATCTTCTTCTTGAACCATTAAACTAGCAAACCACTTTCCAAATCTTCCTGGTTCTGTCTCATGATACTCATTTGCATCATGTAGTATTGGCAGGTTATGTGGGTCAAATGATGGTGTAGGAGGTGGAGATGTGCACATCCATTCAAACGACCATCCTCCCCATGGATCTGCAGGAGCCTTCTTTCCTGAAATGATGGTTTTAATCATATTTCCAACTAAGATGAAATTTGAGAAGAAGAATAAGAAAGCACAAACTGTGATGAACAAGTTCCAATCACCCATTTCTGCTGGAATGTTGCTATACTCTTCTACACTGACGAACCATGTGTGGTGTCTTCGTGCCATGCCCATTACTCCTAGTTTGTGCATTGGCCAGAAAATTCCATTGAATGAAATAAAGGCTGTAAGGAAGTGAATCAATCCCCATTTCTCATCCATCATTTTTCCAGACATTTTCGGGAACCAATAATACAAACCTGAAAAGATACCGAATACAGTGCCTCCAACGAAGACATAATGGAAGTGTGCAACAACGAAATAGGTCTCATGAAGATGAGTGTCCATTGCCAATGATGGGAAGAACATCCCACTGATTCCGCCCAAAGTGAAAGTAACTAGGAATCCTAATGCCCACAGTGTATGAGTTCTGTAAATTAGAGAGCCTTTGTGCATTGTTTTGAGCCAATTGAAAATTTTGATTCCAGTTGGAACCGCTACTAACATTGTAGTTAACATCGTTACGAATCGAAGCGTAGGCGACATTCCAGATGTGAACATATGGTGGCCATATACGATAAATGCAACAATTCCAATTCCTGCCATAGCGTATACCATTGAACGGTATCCAAATATCGATCTTCGAGCAGATGTTGCAATTACTTCAGAAATTACTCCGAATGCTGGAACAATTACCACATATACTTCTGGATGGCCGAAATACCAGAATAAATGACTCCAAAGTAAAGGATCACCACCTGATGCAACATGATAGAATGCTGTACTAATCGTACGATCTAAGTAAACTTGAATCAACCCAACCCCCCAAGCTGGGATTGAGATAAACAGCATTAGATTTGCAATTAGGATAGACCAAGTGAAGAGAGGCATTTGCATCCAACCCATTGTTGGCGCTCTCATAGCACAAATTGTGGTCAAGAAGTTAATTCCGGTCAATGTTGATGATGCAACCAACAAAATCTGACCTGCTACCCATAATGTAGTTCCAGTATGAGCGGTTTCAGAAACGATGTATGGTGCATAACCAGTCCACCCTGTATCTGCTGCAGTACCACTGAAAATTCCAGTGAAGATTAGCAATGCCCCCACAGGTTGTAGCCAGAAAGACATAGCATTGATTCGAGGAAGAGCAAGATCTGCTGCTCCAATTTGCAATGGAATTAACCAGTTAGCAAAACCGTTGATGAGTGGCATAGCAGCAAGGAAAATCATTACCGTTCCATGCATTGTGAAGAATTGATTGTATTGATCTTGAGTTAAGAAATCGTTTCCTGGAACAGCCAGTTGGATTCGAATAAGCATGGCCATTATTCCTCCAACACCTAGGAAGAAGAATCCAGCTAGGAAATACAGAGTTCCAATCTTTTTGTGGTCTGTACTTGTAAGCCATTCTGTAATCCAAGGAGCGAAAGATTCCCATGAGAATCCATCAGGATTTACTCTGTAGAATGTATACAGAATAACTGCTCCTAGTAAGATTCCAGATACGATAATTAGTGTAGCCAGAACAACAAATGGATCTGCTGGTTCAAGTGGTTCTGCGGCAAATCCTGCTGATGGTCCAGAAACAGAAACTGACATTGTATTCCATTTATCATCAGCAGAAGCAACCCCATCTCCATTAACTGAATTTACGGCTAGATTAAATGTCGTTGAACCACTTTCAGGAGAAGTCCAATTCACTGTCCATGAAGTAAAGTCGTTACCACTTGCAATAGGTTCTCCACCAGCTTCAACTGAATCATCAATCCCATTGTTGTCGACATCATCATCGATTCCATTGTGAACTGCATCCCCATTTTCTATCTTAACCCACTCGTCCACGGCGGTTAGAGTTCCAGATGAAACAGCTAGATTGAATCCTCCTAAATTCATTGGTGTAGTATCTATTCCAGAAGGGCCTCCTGTGAATGATACAGTTAGGGTGTATGTTGTGCTAGCATTGAATGTGCTTGGAAGACCAGTAATGGATGGAGTAACTCCCGAATCAGGAATGGCTCCATGACAAATACAACCCTTTTCAGATTGTCCAGCGATCCCTGAGGGCAGAGAATCTGCTTCAGGTGCAAGACTCAATGCAAGTCCTATGACCATGAGGAGAGCAAAAGTCTGAATCGTTGATTTTTGCTTCATCATTTTTCTTCACCTCAACTATGAACATTGACAATTGCAGACATGTATGCATGGTCATCTCCACAATATTCTGTACAGAGTATAAGTGAAGATTCTCCATCCTCTCCACCACAGTTAGAAGATTCACATGTTGGAGCAATCCACATTGCAGTTTCCAATCCAGGAACAGTATCTTCCTTCACCCCGAATTTTACAAACCAGGGTGCATGAGTAACATCTTCAGATGTCATGTTTGCGAGATAATATTCTCCTTGTTTCAATTTTAATACTGGAACAGTTGTTCCATTAAGGTCTTGAAATTCAGAAGCATCACAAATATCAGCATCTAAATCTTTACAATCAAAACTCCAGAACCATTGTTGTCCAGTAATTGAAATTACATGATAGCATTTGTTTGGATCAGCATCTGCAGTTCCACACTCTAATCCGTACATGCTGTCCGGGTCATCTGGGTCAGCCCAAACTTCGTTAATTGGGCCCCATGAATAGTACGTCAGCCATACAATTAGAATGAATGGAATAATGGTCCATGCAAGTTCTAATGTTAGGTTGTCGTTATGCTTTGGAAAAACTCCAACTTCTATTCTGTCTACGTCTTCCCAATCATCACCAACGTCCTTAGATCGATAAAATAGTGAATGATGAGCAAGCCAAATGAAGGTGATTGCTCCTACAATCGCTGACCAAATAACATAGTGGTCCCACAAGGCGTCGAAAGTCGCACTGGCAATACTCATTCCAAGCCCCCGACCCTTTCGTTCAGACTCCCGTTCATAAGCGTTCGTGGGTCTAATGAAAATAGATGCTCAACTAAATTTACATCTCTTTTCTATACATGCGATATTGAAAATCAATTACTGCTTGATATTGTCAATTAATTTAGAATTCTTACAACCATTGGAAATGAGATATTTGCTTGCATATCCTCCCTAATTCTTTCAATTTCTGTGACTCTATTGGATAACTGTTCATGGAGTGAACGGATAATTCCTCGTTTCATTCGAAGCCATCTAGGATCTATTGTTTCATCACGAAGGAGACAATTCCATTCAGCCTTTCGAATTTGTTCTTGTTCGGCATCAATCCTACTCATCCAAGCTTGATGAGAATTTTCAGTTAATTCGGTTAGTAATGGCATTAATCTCAATCTTTCTTGATTTAGAAGTGCAGTATGGATCCGAGTTCTTGCGGATTCTATGATTTCTTTTTCTTTATCTGTCAGTAACGTTCGTGAAGGTTGTAAATCGCTATCAGCCCATGGATTCCTGATGATTTCTTCTAGAGGCTCTCCATTTCGATCCAATGCTAACCATCTTCTGATTTTTGACTCTCGTAAACCATGTATTCTCCATTCAACCGCTACAATGTATTGAGTTTTCAGAGGCAATCCATCAATTGATCTATTTTCAGCAATTAATTCGCTACCAGTTATACCTTCAGCAAAGTCACGATTTCTCGATTCAGAAGTTGCAATTTGTACAAGAGGGTGCCATGGAGAAAGAAACGCTAGTTCATTCCTCTCTCTTGCTTGATTTCGATTATAGGTTGCTTCAATCCAGTGTGGTCCTGGTGCAGTAGATAGACGAGTCAGTATCTTCTTCCAGTTTGCACCTCCATCATTCAATTCGATACATGCATTGATCATTATTTCAGACATTCTAATCATCACTACACCAGAAATATCCCCAAAATGTTCTCCATCATTGTCTACAATCCAAGTTTCTAGAATTTCTTTAATTGATGATGGATTGAGACCCAATCCTCTATCTTCAATATCTTGTCGAACTGATTGAACTCCTGGATCCTCTCCAATTGCTATTCTTTCTTTGAGTGCTGCTTCTTCTGCCCATGAGTTTCTAGAATTCAACAAATCTTCGACATCATCATCCTTGTTTTCCTTATACGTTTCAATATCAACAATCTTGAATCCTGACGGGGCCTCTTTTCTACTTGCATCCTTCGAAATCTCAGTTGCAGCAAGTACTTTCATCGCTTTACCTAACATAGGATCTACCATTCCAAGTGATGATTCAAAAATATGAATTCTATGCAATAATCGTCCTAAGATGGCAGCGTCAATTGTCCCTTCTACGCATAGATTTGCAATCTCAATCGTTGGGCTAGTTTGTCCATATCGATCCAATCTACCAATCCTTTGTTCAAGTTTCATTGGGTTCCATGGTAGGTCATAATTTACCAATCGATGGCAATGTTGTTGATCTAATCCTTCACTTCCAACTTCGCTACTCAATAGAATTTCGATTTCATTTCGAGCAAATCGGGAACGTATGAGGTCTCTTTCTGCCATGGATGTTTTTCCGGTCAATACTTCGACACAATAACCATCATTCTCTAGATGAAATTTCAGATGAGCTAATGTTCCATGGAATTGAGAAAATAAGAGCACTCCTCCATCGTTTTCATCAGAAGTTTCCTCTAACCAAGCTCGTAGAGCATCTAGTTTAGTATCTGTATCTCCTAGATTTTCTGCTGCTTGAATTAATCCTCGTCGATTTCCTAAACGATTGATTAATCTTCGAGTAACTTCATCATTATCTTCCTCAACTTGTTCTTTGAGGTCATCTTGAACTTCTACAATACGGCCTAGAACATGTTTTGCATATGCTGGAAGACATGAAGAAGCCATTCTTTCAGGGATAACAGAAGCCCAGTCAAATTTCCCATCTGGATTTTTTATTCGTTGTAATGTTTGAGACCACTTTCTAGCTGCATGGTAGAGTGTCCATTCTTCTTCTGTTAGAACAACTTGAAGGATTATGGGAATTCTTTGTGCAAGTTCCATGTCCAAATCTTTTCTTCTAGTCCTTACCAGCATATCATTCAAAGGTCTAATTTCTCTTAGTAAATCGATTATCCTTTTTCTGACGAAGCCACTGGATTCTGTTACATTTTCTAGAAGAGATTTAATTTCAGGTAATCGAGGATCATCAGCCAATGAAGCGGTATGCAATAGTCGATTTATTTCCAATAGGATAACTTCAGAATCTATTGGATCACTAGAAATTACATCAATAGCGCGGTTAATTGATGCAGTAGGCCTCATTGTTCTATGAAATGCCATTATGTTTGGCCAACGATCAGGAGCAATCAAAGATAGTAGCACATACAGATCTTCACTTTGAAGATTAACTGGTGTGGCGGTTAGCAACATCTTCCATTTTGAATCTAGAAATAGCATTTGAATTCCATCATGTAGTCGAGATTTTGGATTTCTAGCATGGTGTGCTTCATCCATAATTGTCAACATTAGATTCAGATTTCTATCTACCAATGAGTCTAGAATTTCTGCACGTCTTAAAATTCCATGACTAACAATTACTACCTCATTTCCACCAGCTTCTAATCGGTCCAATACTACCAATAATTCAGCACAAGATTTGGGCGAAGTAGCATCAATTTCAACTCTATGATGTAATTCCTGAATCCATTTTGAACGCAGTCCACCTGGGCATGCAATTATCACTCCTCCACTTTCTCCTCTTGCTTGGAGCTCCCTAATTGCAATAATTGCTGATATTGTTTTACCTAAGCCTACTTCGTCTGCAACCAAAACACCTCCCCAAGGGCCAGCTAGCATTCTAGCAATTGGCAAATGCTGGTGTGGCTGGTCATCCCATCTTCCAAAATTCATCGACAAAGATTGATCAGATGCGGGCAAACTCATTTCCATTTCTGCATGGATTTTCCTCCATGATGGGACATGATTAATTGAAGAATTGATGGTCATATGCCATTACCTCCTCTTGAGGGGTTTTTAATCCGATGAATTTTCTTCTGGGAGTCCAATCCAAGTATTCTTCACAGAATTTAGAACCATGTGAGTATGTGAACGCTCGATTCCATCTAGAGAAAGTACAGTTTTCGTAAAGTCGTTCAGGTCCATTCGATCTCTCGCAAGAGCAACAACCATCGAATCGTAATCTCCAGTTACATCGAAAACAGAAACCACGCGAGGGTCTTCTGCAATTTTCCCCTGTATTTCCAATAATCGCCCCTTCTCGATTCTTATGCCTACTACAACAGTCATTCTCCATCCTATTTTTTCTGGATTTAATCGAATTGAATATCCTTCTATAATTTCTAATTGTTCCATTCGTTTGATTCGATTGCTCACAGTTCCCTGTGAAACCCCCACCATTTCTGCCACGGTTCTGTTGGACACAGTTGCATCCTTGAAGAGAATGGCTAGTATGGCCCGGTCCGTCGCATCGAGCATGTCGCATCTCCCTTCGGGAGAATGCAGTTCGGTCCGCCGCTCTTGAAGTTTGCACATAATATGGCAAATTAACATCCTATCTTTACGTGGAATCAGTTTCGGGAAACTCAAGATCTAGAACCCATCGATCATGTCCATCTACATTCAATCGAATAGTGCAAGGCTCCGAATTAATCTTAGCCGTCTTGCGAATTTTAATTTCCTTAGTAGAATTTGATGCAATTTTTAAGGGCAATTCTTTTTCAGGAAATTTCCAATATCCATTTCCTCCGATTGATGAAATTGTTATTGATGCATTTCCTGTATTAATTTCAATAAAATAATCACATCGTTCATCTTTCCATTGAATCATTGGTCTAATTTTTGGCATATCCATTTGCCTCCTCCGTTCAGATAATACTGTAATTACACAACCGGCTAAACCAGCAATCAATAGAAGTAAAGAAATTGCCAAATCCTTGCTATTATTTTCAGAATCAATTAGATCAGGAATTTCTATCGATTTTGTCCCAAAGATTTCATTTGAATCCAGAGAAACAAGTGAAACGCTCGCAATTAATTCAGTATTTTTCAAATTCCAACTTTCTAGTGTTTCCATATCTATTTGATGTATCCAATTATTTTCGGCCCCAGCAGTCCGATTAATATTCGAATCCCATGCATGATATGATACCACTTTAGATTCACGAGGTCCAAGCGGATGTTCGGAAATTGCAACTTCCTTTTTCAGGAGAAGCCATTGTAGAACGACTGTTGGAGCAAGCTCTTCACTCAGAGTAGTATTTGCTTGAAGACTGATCAATCCGTTATTTGAAACCTGAATATCCATGGTGATGTAAATGCTGTTCAAGTCTGTTGGAATACTTCCATTAGAAGAATTCAAAGAAATACCTTGAATGAAAACATCTCCAATATTTGCGTTCAAATCTCCTGCTCGTTCTGAAGCGGCGCTAATATGTAGTGAACTATTTTCATTTGAATGCCATACAATTAATTCCAATTCTCCTTGTTCTACCGAATCAAGAAATTCTTCTGAAAGTATTTCTGATGAAGTAAAAGTTTCATCTGCAAAGACTTCAATGAGAGGTGTTGCATTTACCAATGGAACATGAATGAGTGTTGTAATGAAAAACAAAGTGATAATTGAAATACACCATTTCATGATTCTATCCCCATCATTTTTCTAAGTACTACATCTTCATGTTGTTTCCACATTCTACTGATTCTATCACCGACCCATATTGGTATTCTCCATTCTACCTCAAATCTGTCAATTATCAATAGATGCGCGCCTGGTGGAAGATTCAGAAAATTCTCGGTTGGAGAATCATTGGATATTATTTGATGGACACAATCGAAATCAGTTTTATGGATTCTATCTCCCAATCCGGATAATTGAATTGAATGCAAGCCATCAGAACTTAATCTAAATGTGCGATTATCTCTTTTTTCCCAAGCCCTAATTCCAAGATGAATTACATTTAGTGGAGACCATTGTTCTCCCTCATGAATTCGATCTGGTCTTGATTGTGTTTCCTTTGACCATATTTTTTCTTTCATGGAATGACTACTCCATAACACTCTCTTTCCCCTGGTCCATAGCGAAGTATTTTCGATATTTGGCGCATGAATTTCCATTACTGAAGACAAATCATCATCATTAAATGGAATTGGATGCAATCCTTTTCGATTTGGGTTTACAGATATACGTTTTTGATCTATATTTTCAGATTTTTCTTTCTTTGATAGAACCCGTAATTTTGCTACAAAGAAGCCACCATGACCCGAATCATCCTGGTGAATTCGAATACATCGTTTTAGTAATTCATTAATTTCAAGATTTGATGATTTTTCGAATGCAGCATCATTTGTTGGTTCTAAATTATCATTTAGTACAACCCAATCATTCATTCCTTCTCGATAATTGAGTCCATTCAATTCATCATCACTAATTTTCTCTAGTTCTACATCTCCTAGTTCCAGTATTCTAGCGATTACCGCTTCATTTTCGATAGGATCTAGAGAACAGGTAGAGTATACTATACTTGCATTAGAACGTGCTACTTTAACCGCTCTCAATAATAGATTAACTTGCAAAGAATGTAACGCCTTCCCCCCTGAAGGAAGCCATTTTGTCCAAACATCTGGATTTTTTCTGGTTGTTGCAGAACCAGTACAAGGCGCATCAACCAATATCGCATCATAACCAGTACCTGGAACGTTGGGAATATGCCTACCATCATGTTGAACGATCATTAAATTGGGAAGTGAAGTTCTTTGTGCGTTTGCTACTAATGTATTCGTTCTTTTTCTAGATACATCATTGGCAATTACAATCCCTGTCCCCTCAAGTATCTCAGCAATATGCGTGCTCTTTGACCCAGGAGATGCACACATATCTAGAACCACATCTTCTTTTTTCAAATCTAGAAGAATAGAGGGGATCATAGAAACTGCTTCTTGTCTTGTAATTCGTCCCGTTTCATGTAATGAAATGAATAATGCACGATGTTCTGACGGGATATCCCCTCTAACCCAAGGCATAATCCATGCGTTTGGACACCATTCTATTTTTTTCGCACCCATTTCTTGAATTTGGTTCTCTACCCAATCGACTTCTCTTCGTAATGGATTGATCCTGATTGTTTCAGACAATCTGGGCAATGCAACTTCTAACCAATCATCTGAATTGTTAGACCAAAAAGACATAGCTTTGAGCAAGGCACTGTCTAGGGCCTGCTCTCTCCAAGGCCTCAGGTCGTCTGCCATGTTACCTCCTAGAACTTCATGGATTATCGTAGTGTTGCATTAGAGAGATTCAATGGCTGAGACATAATCGCACATCTATGGACATGTGGTTTGGGGTGGAACCACTTCTGACAATCCTCGTTCTTTCTTTACCTATTGTTTGGATTATGGATTGGCGTTTTTCATCACATGAACAATCTGCAAATCTACGTAGTTTACTCTATCAATATCTCTTGTTCATGAATATTTTAATTGTCTTTCAAGGGATATTGGGGCATCTGCAGTCTCCCTCACATCAGTATGCAGTATTTTGGGGAGTATCTGATTCAATTTTTCAAGCAATACAATATTTTTCTAATGGACCCGAAGGGCGACTACTTCTTGTTTCGATGTTTTATTTGATTTACATCTCAATCCGTCAAAAAATATCACCACTGAGTTCTGTCTCCATTTTTTCATTTCCATTGATTCCGTTAATTGCAATTGGGACCTCTGCAGGTTCTTTTGATCCCGTTCAAGAAGCGGTGGCTAGCTCTTATGCGCCTTCTCCTACATCCTATCCCTTATTCGCAACAATAGCGGTGGGGATTTTATTGGGTGAAGCAATGTATCGTACAACTCCATTTTTCTCTGATTCCAAACTTATATTCTTAGAAACTCGAATTCCGTTAGTTCTTTGGCTTATTATTTCTGGTATTGTATTGTATTCTGATTCAATCTCAACATTGCCTCCAAGCGAAAGTGCACTGCTGTTGATTTTATTGGCATCGACTACAATAATTGCAGATATAATTGGGGGTATTAGTGAAAACTCGTCCGAGTCTAAGAGAGAAACATGGCCCTCTCTTGCATTCACATTTTTTTTGATAGGATTCACGTTCGTATTGATTAGAGTATTTTTGAATGAACTCACTCTTTCTAGTATAGGTACACTGAGCATAACCTCTGCAATAGGTTCCCAAATCCCTTCTGTTGGTTTTGATAATAGAAACCGTTCTTCGCATAGGGGGGCTATTTTAGGTGCTAGCATCGGGTCTTGTTTGTTGGTTATTTTCGGCTCTATTGATGGAACATCTGTGTTACCGTTGGGATTACTTTTCATGATAATTCCAATTTCATGGAATATAGTAGATCGTATATTTGGGCAATCCAAAATACATCGAGAATGATTGTTTGAAGAGTTATTTTATAATCATCATTAAATATCTAATTCGAGACCTTCGAACATCGGTCCTTCTGGATCGGGATGGGATTTACATGCAAGATATAGAGCAACGCAGGTCAGCGAGATATGGAAGAGGCGAAAAGAGAGTTATTCGTACAGATACAAATGAAACAGTTCGAAAACTCCGCAGTTTAACAGAAAGAGCTCGTCTTTATGGTCGTGCAGAAGGCTCCTTAGTACCAGTAGAAGCATTGGTCACAATTGAAACAGAACATTGGGTTTGGCAAACTGTTGATCGAGAAACGTTGTCTGAATTGACCCATCGTTTAGTACTACAAATGCGAGATGGCCGTCGTAGAGAACTATTCATGACTCATTCATTAGATGCAGCAGTGGAGTCTGCATCTAGAATTGTTGAGTTCCATGATGGGGTAGTTTTAGTCGAAGCCTTGGCTCCTTAATTCTAGTCAAGGTATGCGTCACCGTAAAATAGAGACCTCGGGTCCGGAAGGTTGTTTCACATGGCCAAGAAGAAGGATAACAGCGGGATTCAGCAAGCAGCTGGATTGATTCGTTATTTCGATGAAGAGTCTGAAGACGCGCTTCAAATTCCAAAGAGTGCGGTCTATTTTGCTTGTTTTGCAATGTCGATAATTATCTATCTAGCAAACCATGGAGTTTGGCAGTGGATTTGGGAAAAGGTCGGATAATCATTCTGATTCTGTTAAATCAATAAATGGAATATCTTCATCAGTGACCTCGATTTGTTTTTCTAAGTCAGAACGGGTTTTTGGATTTGCCAATATCAATCCAGTCTCTGCTCTTGATAATGCTCTAGAAACTGCAGGTGCATTCCGATCATGTAGAGCTTGTCTAGCCATTTTGAGATTTTCTTCAACATCTTTCAAGTGGCTTTTACCTTCGTTGTCGACATGTCCTTTAAGTCGCCTAAATCGTTCTGCAATAATTTCTATATTTTCATTCATTTCTTCTTTTCCAGTTTTGATTAAATCCTTCCATAATGATTCATGCTTTTCAGTTGATAAACGGGTTTTACGTCGATAACCAAATGGAAAAGCAACTTTCCATGGGTCGCGCCCTAAACTAGCAATAATGTCGAATGCAAGTCTTGCAGCATTGCTTCTCAATCCAATAATTTCTATACTATTCAGGTAACATTTTGCAAATAGGCCGAATCCCCAATATGATTCACTTTTGATTAGGAGTTTCAACTCATTTGCTTGAACCGTAATTGTCCATCGTTGTTCATCAAAACCAGGTTCTTCAATGAATTCAGGAGGGGAATGAGGTCCTAACGCATTAAGAATAGCATGAGTAACATCTCCGAGGTAAACCACCTTCCCTCCATCAGGCCAAGCATTGGGTCTCAGAACCCCATCAGCATCTACTTTCATCTCAGGAGTGCCTGAATGGACTTGAGCCCAAAGGACAAATTCCTCCTCCTCCATGATGTCCGCTTAATGTCCCTAGCAATGATTCCTGCGGTAATTCTAACGGTGATATTGATACGCCGTCAAGGTGCAAGAAGGTTCATGGCGAAGCCTAGTAAGAAGGTCATTGATGCGTTGACTGCAATTCCTGGTGTTGGGGCAGCTACTGCCAAGAAGTTAGCTGAAGCGGGAATGAGTTCTAAATCGGATGTAGCAAAAGCAGGTTTGAAGGGCTTGAAAGCAGCAGGCATCACCGCTGGAACAGCAGCAAAGATTGCGAAAGCAGTAGCATCTTCTAAAGCGAAGGCTGTTACAAAGAAAGCGAAGGCTGCTACAAAGAAAACTAAACCCAAGAAGACACCCGCACTTCCAGCTACTAAGTCGAAGGTTAGTACAGAAGAAAGTGGAGTAAGAGGGGATCAAATTGGAACAAAAATTTCTGCTCCGAAAAGTGTTGCTGATATGCTCAAGAGAGTAAAACGTTCAGATTGACCGCTTTTATCAAGTATCGTCTTTGATTTCTTTCATTCATGCCTCGCCGGAAGTATGGTCGCCTTACCAAACCTCTAGAGATTCCACCCAAGGACAATTGTTCCCGTTGTAGATCTGGCAAACATTGTCCGCTTCCAGGCCATTCTGGAAATGAAGTCAGAGCGAAAAGAGATTGGACTGGTCCTGAAGATATACAAAAAAGGAGCAACAAGAAGAAACCAGGGCAAAAGCGTTGATCATTCTTCGATTGCGGCCGATTGAGCTCGGTGATAGATTTCTCGGAGTGTTTGATCACTGATATCTAGATAAATTCGCGTTGTTTGAATGTTTGAATGTCCAAGAAGTCGTTGAATAGAAACAAGATCAACTCCCCTTTCAAGAAGTCCAGTAGCAAAGTTGTGTCGAAGTGTATGTGGAGTTAGTCGTGATCGAGGTATATTTGCTGAATCTGCAATCGTATCCATCATTTTTTGTATATATCTTGCTCCTATTCTGCTGGATCTTGTGGAGATAAATACAGCATCAGCATCATCCCCTTTAGGGGGTTTCGTTTCAATTTGCATTCTTCTTGAACCGAACCATGCTTCCATGGATGCAACTGTTTTTTCGGTAAAGAGAACCAATCGATCCTTGTTCCCCTTCCCACCATAAATCCGTGCAGACTTATCTTCTAAATCTAAATTATTCATATCCAAAGCACAAACTTCAGACACTCTCATTCCAGTATCTAATAACAGTGTAATAATTGGTTCAGCTAGTGGGTTTTCAGAATTAGTAACACAATCTCGAACACGAGTTATTTCATCACGAGTGAGAGTTCGAGGCAAAGGTCTCGTGCCATTTGGTCTTTGAACCCAATCTGGAATCCGATGACCTAGATAATTGAAGAGATGACCAATCGCTGCAATTCTAGCATTAATTGTCGAAGGTCTAAGATTAGAAATTGATTGCACGAACAAATCTAATCTTCCATTATTTGGGTCACATCTATCATGCATTTCAGAAATTGGCATTTCCTCTATATCGACTTCATCTTCTCCAGGTAGTAATGTAATTCCAAATCTACGAGCTGCTGAAAGATATGCTCTAATTGTGTGATTACTTTTCTTTTCCGCTCTCAATTGTGATTCCCATAGTGAGAGCCAAGGAAGATGTTGAATTCTAACTAACCTAGAAGGTAGAAGTTGTCCTACTCCTGTAAACTCAGAATCAAAAGGGGTTGCTAAACGTCCACGTGGCCCATCTGCTGACCATCCGCTACGCTGTCGCTCACTGTCCATGGGTCCCATCCCATCCCCGAAGGGCAATCCCGAATCGGGGTATCGTGTTTGAATCCTTCCCGTTGTTTAGTTCTGCTAGAAGTCTATTCTGAAACTAACTCATTGCAGCCGATGGACCATCATTTCCTTCGATATGTGCTCGAATGGTATCTAGAGGGCCATACAAAACAATTTGATCGTTAGGTTGTAATACCAAATCATTGGAAGGAGACCAGATATTTTCCCTTCCCCGAATTATCGTAACTACTGAGGAATCTGGAGGTAAAACATCAGCAATTGTCCTTCCTATGTATTGTGGCCATACATTGAGTAATACTGTTACAGTTCCAAATCCAGTTCTTCTTCTAATTACTTCATCCAAGTTAACTGACTGAATCTTATGTCTTTTTGTAATCATTTCAATAATATGTCCGGCTACATTTACTCCTGATGCTTTCTCAATACCTTCCAGTCCGGGACTGGAATTCACTTCGAGAAGTATGGGGCCCATTCTACCTTCTAACAAATCAACTCCTCCAACTTCTATTCCAAGGTGATTGGCTGCATCAATAGCTACCTTGGCATATTCCTCTGGAAGATCAATTTGTTCTACTCTTCCACCTAAGTGGTAGTTTGACCTAAACTCACGACCGTTAGAAACTCGCCGCATTGCAGCAACAACTTCTCCTCCAACAACGATGACCCTGATGTCTTTACCATGACTTTCACGAATGTATTCTTGAACAAGAACAGTATTTCTTTCTGCTAATAGACGGTATACCAGTTCTTTCGCTTGTCTAATTGAACGGACTAGAAAGACACCATCTCCTTGTGTTCCTTGACTGGTTTTGACTATACAAGGCACTCCTCCAACTCGTGAAATTGATCTTTCAACGTCTCTCCATGATGTAACGAGGGCTGTTTTAGGTACAGGAATTCCTTTTTGAGAAAGGATTTGACTAGCTGTTAATTTATCCCTACTTCTCATTATCGCATCTGCTCCATTGGCGACATAGACGCCCATTCTTTCGAATTGTCGTACTACGCGCACTCCTTCAGTAGTAACAGAATACCCAATTCGTGGAATTACAGCATCAGCATTTAATGGCCATCCTTGATGAATTACTTGTCCTTGGCGGTCATCAAGAACAAGACTGGTTTCAAGAGGGTCAACGATTTCTACAATCATCCCCGCAGCATTTGCTTCATCTACTAAGCGTCGAGTACTGTACAACTGCGGTCCACGGGACAGGATGCATAGTCTCGGCGCCTTCATTGAGCCGCGACCCCCCCGAGTCAGTTTTCAATCCATCCCTGATTTAGGGTTCTATTGAAGACTAGAGGTATCTTCCGAGTAGACATGCAGCCGCCCTCTGCTGCTCCTTCAATCCCTGTAGGACCATCCTCTAGCCCCGCATCATTCGATCCGATTGCTGAGATGGAAGACAAGAGAAATAGAAAGGAGAAACGCGAAAAACAACTTGAGAATCTTAAGTCAACACGTTCTTCAAAACGTATGAATGTCTATCTTAGTCTTGGGATTCTAACATTATTATTCGGATTTTCATTTTTCCCTGTTTCACAGGGTAACCTTTCTTCCAACCCCCATGAAACATTATCTGCAGAAGAGGTAACTGCTTGGATGGACCCTATGAGTCCTCAACATTGGACTCAAGAACAGATTGATGAAAGAGCCGAATCAAAGATTTGGGACGGTAGTGATTTCAATGCAGGCTCGTTTGAACAGGAATTGAATTTAGGAATTTGGCAACCTTTTAATTTTGGAGCTTTGAATGATGTTCAAGTCAAAGTTACTCTCAAAGGATATCGATTTGATGGGATGAATACATCGTTTAACATTGGATTATTTGAGGCGCCCAGTGGCTGTGATTCATTACCCACATCAGAAATTGTCTGGAATAGAGATGATTCTTCTCGAATGACTGTTATGGATTCCCCAGAATCACTTGCTCTTGCGGCAGGTGCGACTGTTGATGTTACATTAACAGTAAAACCAGGGCGTTATTGTCTGATTTTCCAATATGTAGATGCTCAGGATTACAATCATCCATCATGGTCGAATACCCAACAGTTTTGGAAAGCAACAGTAGATTCTGAAGTAGATATGTTTTGGCCTAGAGCATTTCTTCTTCCAATTTGTGTCTTGATTTTGCCATTCTTTATTGGAGCAGTTATAGGAGCTCAAAAAGCAGGTTCTGCTTACAAGAAAGTAAGGTACCCTGAGTCCTCAACAAAGACTACAGAAGAGCAAGTAATGGGGGCTGCAGAGGCTGAAAGAGCGATGGGAATGGATTTGTCAACGGGTTCTGAAGGGTCCGATGAAGAACAAATCGAGTCAGAAGAAGATACTCAATCATTTACTGCAGTGTCAGAAGATACTCAATCACAGGAAGAAAACATGGAAGAATCTGCTGAAACATCAGAAGATTCTGGCGATGGTGCTTCGCAGTACACTGATGAACAATTGTTAGCGGCTGGATGGACTGCTGAACAAATCGCTCAGATGCGCGGCTCTCCCTAATATTGAATGAAAACCACTTGTTTTGCACCTGTAGTGCAACGGTTTGATAGCGACGCGTTATGACATCGATGTGTACGGAGGTGCAGTACATGGATCGTAAAGAACTCGAATCGATGACTGTCGTCCAACTCAAGGATCTTCTCAAAGCGCGAAATCTGTCGAAAACCGGAAAGAAGGCTGAACTTATTGAAAGGCTGCTAGACTCTTCATTCACAATCGATGAAGATGACGATTTTATTCTACTCGAAGAAGAAGACGATACTGGAAAATCCTATGTTGTTATCGAAGAAACCCCTTCCTCGAGTAGTAAGAAGAACGAAGTAATGGAAGCAACGATTCTAGAAGCGGTTTTAGTTGATGAAGTTGAAGAATCAATTCCAGAACCTAAAACTCTGAAAGTTCGTGAACCAACAGTGAAAAAGAAATCAGTTGTTGAATCGAAAACAGAATCTAGAAAACCACGAACTGCAGTAGTTCTTGGAGTGATTCTATTGGGGGCTCTTGTTGCAGGAGGAGGATATTGGTGGACATGGGTCCAAGATCAACAATCCTTTACATCACAACCCTCAAGATATGGAGATTCAATGACATTTACCATGACTGATGGCCAAATTTCAGCAATGGGAGATGAGATGGTTTCCTTATTGAGGGATAATACTGGGGATGCATTGGAGAAAGCATGTGGAGATCTTCAAGTTGTAATGAGTGGGACTGGAGCGATGTCTTTCCGAAATGCTCCATCTTCTGAAATCAGTCATCCAATTGATCGTACATATGCTGGCGCCGCAGAATCAATTGATGGTTATGGCCGTCTTCATTTAACAGCCGAAAGAAGCTTATCGTATGACTTAAATGTCGATTTAAGTGGAAGAACATGGACTACTGATGGCAGTAAATGTAGCAATAGTTTGACTTGGGAAATGAACAGTAATTCTGTTGAAATAAATTCGGTTTCATGGGAAGAATTGACTGAAAAATCTACGATTCATTCCACTTCTTCATTGGATTTCCGAACTCCAGATAATGATTTGACTCGAATTGACGCAGTATCTTTTGGTGGAACAGGTGTTTCGCAAATAGATGGAATTTTGCCATTTCTAATTCAACCAGTCATTCCAATGGATTTGTATGAAGCATTTGACACTACATTGTTTGAGGCAGGAGGCTCTGGAGAAGTAGATGGATGGAATTACGTCATTAAGGAATCACAGCGAGTGAATGGCGAATTATTAATCCCCATTGATTTGGAACAACCATCAATTAATTCCTGTTTAGGCCATGCTCGTATTTCTCTTCTCATCAAGGAAGGTAACCCTTGGCCTGTGGAACAACAGGTAGACATTGAGATTGATAAGGATAAGAAATCAAACGATTGTGGAATGTTGGAATCAGCTGCCTTAGAACTTGCAGTTCCCGAAGGTCAATTGATTATCACATACAAGATAAGTAGCACATCATTTTCTCCAGGGGATCGAGAAATAGATTGGGGCACCCTTTATTCTAGTAGACCTGGACCTGGCGAGGATATCCCATCTGATCAGTCAAGATGGACAACTCATATTTCTGATGAATCTCAGATTAGAGAATTTACTGTAGAAGAAGCAGTTGAATGTTTGACAAATTCATCTGCTCCCAGTGGTGTTCGCTCAGCATTGAATGATGATGGATATTTATGGAAGGTTGAACATAGATTGGAAAACGGAGAGATTTGGAATCTTAGTTGGGTAGATCCTCAAGATGATGCCGGTTGGACAGAAGTAAAGGGTACATCATCTACATCATGCGAAGTTGTTGATGATGGTACAATGGATCCTTCAGATTCTCCTGGATATAATCTAAACGCGATTCCTGAAACATTGTCCCTTTCAACATTAGAATCAAGAATGTTAGATATGGATAACTCGGATGAACCAGGTTCTGTTCTTGGTGATAATCAGGGTTTGAAATCGGATGTGACTATAGGAGCAATTTTGCTAGCAACTACTGACTCAGAATTGTTGGATGTGCTAACCAATCAACAGGGTATTGATCAGGGTGAAGTTGGCTTTACAGCCTCTAGAACTTGGAATGAAGGCAATGCAGAACATAGTTACGATGTTGCAATAGATGCAGAAAGAGGCAGAATAATTGGTTGGATACATACTACGGTTGCTTGAAACAAACCGAAAAATTCCGACTCTAACGATTTATGGAGCGTCATGTTCAACATCTCTAGAGTTTGAGATGGTTCGATGGGCGAGGAATTGACAGACTCTTCTGTTGACGAAACAGGACAATCTTTCGATGACAATCTAATTCATGATGTTTCATTCGAAGAAGTTGAACATCCAATATCTGATGGGAATAATACCGGTGCTAAACCCCGTCGTTTGTTCGATATTCCTCGTTCAACACCTACTGAAGAGGGACTAGCAAGAGTTGTGACAGTGACTAATCAAAAGGGAGGAGTTGGAAAAACAACATCTGTAATCAATATTGCAACACATTTAGCTATGCGAGGTGCGCGAATATTGGTAGTTGATTGTGATGCTCAAGGTAATTGTGCATCAGGTCTAGGCGTAGACAAATCAAAGACAACAATTACTACAAGAGATGTTATTCTCACTCCTGCAATTTCAATTCAGGCTAGACATGCTACAGCTGTGGAGGGCCTACATCTAATTGTTGGAGATCATAATTTGGTAGGAGTAGAAGAGGCTCTTGCTGCTCAACTTGGCAGGGAACGTCGTTTAGTCGAAGCTTTGGCTCCGCTTCGCCCTCATTATGATTTGATTTTGATTGATACAGCACCTTCAATGAGCATAGTATCTGTGAATGCATTAACTGCATCTGATGGAATCTTGATTCCAGTACAAACAGAATATCTAGCATTGGAAGGAGTTGCATTGTTGATGGGTACAATTCAAGAGGTCAGACGTCTACTGAATTCATCACTTGGTGTTGATGCTGTAATGATGACTATGCATGCTCCTACACTTCTCAATACCCAAGTCGCAGGACATTTGAGAGAGATTTTTGGAAATTTGGTTTTAGAACCCCCAATTCGACGCAATATTCGTCTTGCTGAATCCCCAAGTCAAGGTGTCCCAATACAGTTCCATGCTCCTCAAAGTCATGGCGGTCAAGATTATTCTCTGTTGGCATCTGAATTAGAGGCCTTATGGTTTCCTGGAGGGCTTCGCACATGAGTGAGGAAAAACGAGGTTTAGGGCGCGGTCTTGATGATTTAATGGCTCAAAATGAGATCGATTTGCCCTTTCTTGCATCATACGGACCTGCTGCTGATATTGAAGAGGATATTTCTCAGGCCAAAACTCCTCCTTCAGAAATTTTTGATGCTGTTTTACGTCATCTTAGCTCATTAGCATGCAAATATACAATGCATAATGATAAGGAAGTACGAGCAATTGGCCTAGTAGGGAAAATCGGAAAGCAAGGAGTAAATCTCTCATTCAAGCATAAAGTTCGTCTTCCATTTGTACCCAGTGATCTCGCATCTCCAGGCCTTAGTAGGGGAAAGTTATCTTCAGATGGATGTTCTGCCAGTGTAACAATTCAAGCATGGGGCATAGAAGCACGAAGGATAATTGGTCGATTTATTGAGCATGTAGAAATCAATCTCGACGAATAACTGCTGCTGCAATTAACACACTAATGACAGTTCCCACGATTCCAATTGCAGGAGTTTTTGGTGAACCACATAATTTTTCATCTTCATTTACTCCTCCCCATTCTCCACCATCAAACCAACAATCTGACCAAACTTTCCATCCCCATCCATTATCAGGAGTTCTAGTTACATTTTCTCCTTCA
>MDTC01221510.1_pt1 | contig 20675 bp, 19 predicted proteins | sample 811181 | NCBI WGS metagenome assembly MDTC01 (sample SAMN05326644, study PRJNA326480) | marine metagenome | isolation source: seawater | place: Pacific Ocean: North | collected 2011 | reverse complement strand
TGGGCGTTGGAGATTTGAGAAGTGCTGCTCCTAGTACGAGAGGACCGGAGTGGACGTACCTCTGGTGTTCCGGTTGTCATGCCAATGGCATTGCCGGGTAGCTATGTACGGACGGGATAACCGCTGAAAGCATCTAAGCGGGAAGCCTCCCTCAAGATTAGATCTCCCTAGACTCTTGAAGTCTCTGAAGATTCGTCGAAGACTACGACGTTGATAGGCAAGGTGTGGAAGCTCAGTAATGAGTGAAGCTAACTTGTACTAATTAATCGTGTGGCTTACTATGCAACCTTAAATGGTTTTATGCTGTAATTAATTATTGTTATTTTTACCAAAGACTTAGCAACATTTATTTGTTGCAACCAGTTTCCTGGTGGCAATAGCAAGTGGGAACCACCTGATTCCATTTCGAACTCAGTAGTGAAAACACTTTGCGCCGATGATAGTGTGGGGTTTCCCATGTGAAAGTAGGTCACTGCCAGGATTTTTATGACAAAACCCTTTGTGTGTAAAAACATAAAGGGTTTTTTTTATGCTTAGAATATATTTTGTCTTTATATTAATATTGTGATCTGTAGATCAACTTTATTGCCTCTCAAAATTTTTAAATTATTTTTTTTTTCTTTAGCTTGTCGTTTTTTTTTTCTATTGATATAGCTTTTCACCGACGTCTATTGTTCTGGTTCTCTTGAATTATACTCCGATACGTATTTCCCCCATTGTAAGAGCCGCTTGTTACAGTCATCTTTATCTATTTGTACTTCAATTAAACAAAGGGTGTTATTTTTAACTGCTTCCTCTAATGCGTCACGCATCTCTATTTCAGTTTTCACAAGTTTCGAATTAGCTCTTTCGTTCTTGCCTCTAAATACTTCAACTAGTTCTGCATACTTCCAATCATTGATTTCATTATACGGGCCATCATGTATTTGAACTTCGATTCCATATGAGGCGTTGTTCATAAGAATTATTATTGGATTCACTTCATATCGTATCATTGTCGAGAGTTCTTGTGCTGTCATTTGGAATGATCCATCTCCAATTAGTGCGATGACTCTTTTGGTATCTTTGAGGGCAATCTGTGCACCAAGTGTTGCGCCAACAGACCACCCTATAGATCCATATTGCATTTGAATTTCGAAACGAGCTTTCTTCGGAAGTCTTAGCTCGAGTCCATTAAACCAAGCATCTCCTGTTTCAACTAGAATTAAGTGATCGTCAGTTAGGTTGTCCTGAATGCTTTCTATTACATATTGTCTAGTGACAGGTGCTTCTGTTGCATTTTTAAGATTGATCTTTGCTTTATTATCAAAAATATTGAGTCGCTTAAACTGCTCAAGGGCGGCATTATTCTTCTTAATTTTATTTGGTAATTCACTGATTATTTCGTTGATATTTATTCTTGTAAAGTATCTATCACTGAGTGAACATTCGTTAGTATTGATATTAATTAGATATTCCTTAGATATATTGTTTCTATATCCTGAGGTTGTATAGTCATTTATATTTGCTCCTATAAAGATATAGCAGTCGCTGGACTCAACTATTTCACACACATTTTCGGAGCTAACCGGCCCCCAATATAATCCCATATAGTTCGGATGGTCTTCGGAAATAAAGCCTTTTGCATCTGGCATAATGGCAATAGGTATATCGCTCATTGAGGATAGCGCTTCTACAAGTGAACCCGTTTCTTCTGAGCGACAACCTGATCCAGCTATGATTACTGGCTTAATTGCGTTGTTTATCTTTTCCGAAATACATTCTGTGGCTTGATGTTTGCTGGTGTTATCGCTTGTTATAAATTTGCTGAATGTCCGTTTTGAAATTATCTTACTTGGATGGTTGGCTATATTGCATGAGATATCTATGTATACCGGTTTTGAAAGAGTTATGGCTTTTTCAATTGCGTAATCAATTTGTAATGGAGCTTTATCAGGTGAAATTATGCATTGTGTTGTTGCACATACCTCTTTGAACACCCTTCGTACATAGCTATGATCTGTTGTACCTGTGGTATGGTGGACATCTTCTCTTCTTTGTATGGAGTTTGTGTTTGGTGCGCCTGAAATAATGATAACTGGAAGATTTTCAGCGTATGCGCCTGCAATACCATTGATCGCGCTGAGTCCGCCAACTCCAAATGTAACAACACACGCCGCGACACCATTGATCCTCGCGTATCCATCAGCAGCATAGCTTGCATTTAGCTCATTACAGCAGTTTATCATTTGAAGAGATTGGTTTTTTAGTATTTCATCTAGCAGAATGAGATTATAGTCTCCTGGTACAGCAAAATACTCTTTTATGCCAATGGACGCTAATCGGCTGGCTAAGTATTGACCTACGCTTGCTCTCATTGATCTTCCTTGATGTTAATTTTATTTTAATATACATGAAAATTATTAAATAAAAAGTTTTTGAGAATTAGACGCTGGAATTTAATCAAATAAGCCCGATTTCATAGACAGTACAGCATCGAAAAGGTAATGTGTTCGATGTAATTCTTAGCCCTTTTGCGATTTATGATATCTCCAAATGCAATTTCCTCTCTGTTGATTATTGGTTTTGAAGGCCATAGTGCCGATCACTCATTTATACAGGGTCTATCAGAGTTGCCTCATCCAGGCGGCCTGATTGCTTTTGATCGCAAGTGTAATAATAAGAATCTATCAGAAAGTTGCACTAAAAATATTGTTAACCCGGATCAGCTAACGGAACTTAATCATCAACTAAAAATCTTATTTCCAAATACGCTAATATCCATTGACTCAGAGGGAGGTCTTGACTGGACTGAGTTAGAGAATGGAGATCCTATTCGATTAGGCGTTAATCGTTTAAAGGTCGATGCTGGTTTTCCTGCAACACTATGTGCCTATCAATTAGGGCAATTATACCATGATGGAAAAATAGATCAGGTTAAGCTCCATTGCGATAAGATTGCGAAGCTCTTATTTGATCTTAACTTTAATTGTGTGTATGCACCTGTCGTTGATATCCATAATGAACAGTGTCCAATCATCGGAAAAGTTCATAGAAGTTTCTCATTCAGTACTGATGTCGTAACGAGCTGTGCAACATTATTTATAGATGCTTGCAGTAGCTATGGTATTCAGTGTTGTCTGAAGCATTATCCTGGTCACGGTAGCTCATTGGGCGATACACATTTTGATCAGGTCGATATAACGCAGCAATGGTCGGAAGATGAGCTTCATCCTTTTCATGCATTAGCCAACCAATGCGGAATGGTCATGACGTCTCATGTGATTCATAGAGATGTTGATGACCTGCCAGTTAGCTTATCGAAACGTTGGATTGATCGCTTACGAACGACTGGATTTGATGGCGTTGTTATCAGTGATGACATTCAAATGGCAGCAGCAGCTCAAACGTATACATCCTCTTCGGTACAATCCTTAGCCGCATTGGCTCTCCGTGCATTTCTTGCAGGTAATGATATGGTGATTATTGGAGGTCAATTATCATCGTTGACTGTCGCCGAATATCAGCAACTGGTGGGGCTATTAACGGAGGCAGTGGTATCAAAGCAGTGGCCCATTGAGAATGTTTTGGCATCTGTTGAGCGAGTTGCTTGTTACAAGCAGCTACTAAATCAAGCAGTTCAATGAATGCATTGAAGACAGGCAAGATTTAATAATAATCGGTTGGAAAATAAACAAATACCCGTAAAGATGCACTTTTTTTCGGTATATTATCCTAATTTTTAATATTTTTTTAACAATACTCGCGTAATATGCTACTGGAAATAAACTGCAACGTGAGATCATGATGGCTAAAGGCAATAATAAAGTTTCGAAAACCGTTCCAATAAAATCGACATCGAATAGAGGGTCAAGTGATCAACAGTTATTTGCCAAAATTCAACTCGTTTTAAATGAATCTACCGAATCATTACCAAATAAGCAGTTCCGCTCAGACAGTTGTTTAAAAATTTTGAGTAATTTAAATACACGGTTAGAGAATAAGAATTCGAGTAGTCATCATTATGATAGAACAGTTTTTCGTAAGCTATCAAGAGCCAGACCTGGCTTCAGTAAATATGTGAATAGTCTCGTTCAACAAGAAGGTAAAATGGAGCAAAATCCTGAACCCTCGAAGGACGCTATTCAAACACCTTTACGTTCTGGCCGCTAGAGGAGTTCGGTTAAGTTTTTTGATATTTTTTAATGTTAATCCATACAGGTGTGATGATTGAATTTAAATCATGATGAATATGAGTTTCAAGACCCAGCAGTGACGCCCGAGTCTTCCTTGGTTTCAAAAGTTGCGTCAGTCTCTTTACGCGGTTTAGTAACAGGATTGTTTGCTTCTACGTCGTCCCTCTCTTTGCCTGTTGTGATTATCGTTTACGGACTACAGCCGCAGTCTCAACAGTTATCACTGTTTGAAAAAATTCTTGTGCCGATGGTCCCCTATGCCGCTTTGCTTGCGTGTCGAGCATGGTTGGTTTCTAACGGGATCATACATCGACTCGATGGTCGAGTTGATCAACCTATCAATCAGCCGCTGCAATTGGGTCAATCAGATCATTGTCATGTAATGTTGGCACTCTGTGCAAATTTATCGAGTATCTCCAATGCTGTTATGGTGGTTTTGCTGAGCGTTAATGGAACGCATCCTGCAATAAAATGGCCACTGCTTGCTGTGTCTATTTTACTGAATTTTATCTTAGACTTATATACCGATGTGGTTGATTCGTTTCGTAAACACGTGGAGTATCATGCAAAATATGAGCGTGTAATTTTACCTTTATTTAGGCAGCCTTTGGTCCGTCGTATTTACCAGTGTGCTGATTTATTGGCGCCGTGTATTCGAGAGTTATTACCTATTTTTAGAGGATTTGTGCGTTCGCGTTCGTTTATGGATGTAATTCGACACTGGTTTCCCCATCAAAGTAAAGAGTCTATGGCATGCAATTATTTCCTAGCCAGTTTAATTTACCTAGCATCTGCATATTCTTGTGGCTTCGAGTTGATTCAGCTCCAAGACAATATTACCAGTATGGGTAAATTTTTTTCAGTCAATAATGTGTTTTCACAATCTGCAAACTCTTTAGTTCGATGCCTTGGTCATACGGTCAGCGGTAAGATCCTTTTGGATGTTCAGCAGCTGTGTTTATCAAAGCATAAGAGCTTTTATTTGTTAGCCATACTGAGCATGATGGGGACCAGTGCCTTGATCATGAATATTTTAACAGTTTACCTTAGTAGTAATGACGCTGAAGCAGTGATTGCGCAGCGTCAAGGTTTAGTCATGCAATACTATGCGGGACAAGCACGCGCTATTGAAGTAGCGCCAGCTCTGGAAATTGGGATGGCTTGCTCATCATTGGCTTTAGGTAGTATTGGTGTCTTTACACAATTACCAACCCTATGGCGTTACTCACAAGCTTTAGACGATCTGTCAAGTACGAGTAGTGTTCATTCAGATGAAGTGGTAGATAATTCGGAAGCGTCACAAGATGCCGTTTCTCTTAGTATCGATAGGGCGTCACCATCACCCGTATGAAAACTTGAATCTAAAAAAGCCTGTTTTTTGCAGATATAAAAAACTCTTACCGATTGGTAAGAGTTTTTTAAAGAGATTAAGTGATGGATGCAATCACTAAAACGGAATGTCATCGTCTTCAATAGCGGCAGTCATTGGAGCGGCAGACATCTCAGGTGTGCTTTGTTGATTATTAGTGGTATTGAATGAGCTACTAGGTGCTCCACCTTGTCCACGGCTATCTAACATTTGCATTTCATTGGCAATAACTTCTGTTGTGTAGCGATCATTGCCGGCTTTATCCTGCCATTTGCGAGTTTTTAGGCTGCCTTCGATATAAACTTTTGAGCCTTTGTGAAGGTATTCGCCAGCAATTTCAGCTAAACGATTGAAAAAGGCTACACGGTGCCACTCAGTGCGTTCTTGCATTTCGCCCGATTGTTTATCACGCCAAGACGAGCTAGTAGCAATCGTAATGTTAGCTACAGCACTACCGCCTGGTGTGAATCGGACTTCAGGTTCGCCCCCTAAATTACCGACTAAAATAACTTTGTTAATACCTCTTGCCATCTGTGTACTCCTCTTTATGCACTGATACTATTAATACAATATTACGCTAGACTACAGGCTTCTATCTGGTTTCGCAATTCGTTCGGGTTGACTATTTTTTTATCAATCTTGAGGTAGATTAATGCTTCTTCTTTAGAAAAAGCGGCTTCTTGAACACCTTCAGTGTTATGAAATTGAGTGATTAATTGTTTTACATGCGAAGGATTATTAGAAGTAGAGAAAATGACTGTCGATAGGTAAGGTGGTTGTGCCATGGTGCTAGCCCATATAAACCATAGGAGGCCTAAACCGCTCATAAAAAGTAAGACGCCGAGTAGTGTGTAGTGTCCATATAGCCACCCACTAAGGCTACCACCTACAAAAATACCAAGGAATTGTGCAGTGGAGTACACGCCCATGGCAGTGCCTTTGTGACGTATGGATGCTAATTTTGAGACCAAGGACGGTAGCGTGGCTTCTAATAAATTAAATGCAGCAAAGAAAAGAAAGAGCAGTAAAAATACGTCCCACCGTGCTTGGTGAAAGGAAATTAACAATAAACTGCTTACAGTTAATATGGTGATACCTAGTAGAAAAACGGGTTTCATTTTTCGCCAGGCCTCAGCAATAATAATGAGTGGTATTGATGTAATGAATGCACCACTGAGAATAAGCAGATAGGTTAGAGTTTGTTGGTGATTACTCAATCCTAAGTTCTGTGTTAGTAGTAGGGGAAGAATAACAAAGAGACTTGTAAGCATGGCATGTTGACAGAAGATACCTAGATTCAATCGTAGTAATTGCGTGTTTGAGAAAACTGAGCGGTAGCGATTTCGAGTTGTTTCAGAGTGGAGGGATACACTGAGTTGGGGTGGCTTTTTTATGCTCGGTAGTAATACCAATAAGGCAAAGATACCGAGAAAACCTGTCGCCCAAAAAATACCATTTAGGTCAAAGTAATGATTAATCATCGGGCCTATCACAATAGCAACAGCAAACGATAAACCAATCATCATCCCAACCAAAGCCATAGCTTTACTACGATGTTCATCACGTGTTAAATCCGCTAGTAAGGCAAGGCATGTACTGCCAATAGCACCTGCCCCCTGCAAGGCGCGGCCTATGAGAATTCCGTAAATAGAATGGGCTTGGGCAGCAATAAAACTGCCGATTATCAGTAAAACAAGTCCTACTGCAATGATAGGTTTTCGGCCTATTTTATCAGATAATGCACCAAATGGGATTTGTAACATCGCTTGAGTGAGTCCGTATATGCCGAGTGTGAGTCCGATAAGCGCTGGTGTACTACCGGTGAGATGTTTTGCTGCAGTTGCAAAAATCGGCAATACCATGAACATTCCTAACATGCGAAAGGCCATGAGTAGAGCAATTGAAAGTACCGAGGATAATTCAGATTTTGACATGATGTGGCTCTGGGAGTTTTTGGTTACTTTATGTTCAACTGTAAAGGTATTATGCTGTCGCTATGATAATTTTTTGGGCCATTAAATGCCAGTAAAACTAGGATATATTACACGCAATGGGCTCCTTTTGTGGAAGAAAAAGGCGTATACTCCCCGGGTTGTAATTTTAGATGGTGAATGGTGTGGATAAATTATCATTGAGGGGTGTGCGCACTCATAACTTGAAAAATTTTGACTTAGATCTACCAAGAGACCAATTGGTTGTTATTACTGGTTTGTCAGGCTCTGGGAAGTCATCATTAGCTTTTGACACACTGTACGCAGAAGGTCAGCGGCGATATGTTGAGTCTTTATCAGCATACGCCCGTCAGTTCTTGTCTGTGATGAGTAAACCTGATGTTGACTTGATTGAAGGATTATCTCCTGCTATTTCTATCGAGCAAAAGGCTACCTCGCATAATCCCCGCTCAACGGTGGGTACCATCACAGAGATTTATGATTATTTACGTTTACTCTACGCCCGAGTTGGTCAACCTTTTTGTCCAGAGCACAATCATCCATTGGTAGCTCAGCCAATTGCAGAGATGGTTGATACGGTCATGAGATTTCCCGAAGACACGGCTGTGATGTTATTAGCACCTGTGGTGCGCTCACGCAAAGGTGAGCATCAAAAGTTAATAGTCAAGCTCCAGAGTCAGGGATACGTTCGCGCTCGGATCGATGGTGATGTGGTCGAGTTAGATGATGCTCCCGAATTAGAGCCAAAACAGAAACATACCATTGAAGTGGTTGTTGATCGATTAAAAGTACGTGATGGTCAGCAGCAACGTCTAGCAGAATCATTCGAGACGGCTATTGCTCTCGCTGATGGTTTAGCCATTGTTCATATCATGAATGATGATGCATCAAAGGATGTCTTATTTTCAGCAAAGTTTTCATGTCCTACCTGTGGGTACAGTATTGAAGAATTAGAGCCACGTTTGTTTTCTTTTAACAATCCTAAAGGTGCATGTCATGGTTGTGATGGTTTAGGTGTGCAACAGCTATTTGATCCTTCCAAGGTCGTGATGAATCCTCAACAAAGCTTAGCAGGCGGTGCTGTTCGTGGATGGGATAGACGTAACCGTTACTATTTTCAACTATTAGAATCATTATCAAGACATTATCAATTCGATGTTGAGCAGCCTTTTTCAATTTTATCTGAGGATCTTCAGCAAGTCTTATTGTATGGCAGTGGCAAAGAAAAAATTACTTTTATGTATCGAGGTGCTCAGAATCAGCTGATTGAGCGTGCTCATACTTTTGAAGGTATTATTCCTAATATGCAGCGCCGTTATCACGAGACAGACTCAACAGCTGTGCGAGAGGAGCTCGCTAAATATCTAACATTGAGTCCCTGTCCAGATTGCCACGGCGAACGCATCTGTCATCAGTCTCGTCATGTGCGCGTGGGTGAACACCGTTTACCGGAGATTGTTCAACTGTCAATACAGTCATCCTATGATTGGTTTCAAAAATTAGAGTTACCGGGTCAACAAGGTCAAATTGCTGAGAAGATTATCAAAGAAGTCGTTGCTCGGTTAGGTTTTTTAGTTAATGTTGGTCTAGATTATTTAACCTTATCACGAAGTGCAGAAACGTTATCTGGAGGAGAGGCACAGCGTATACGTTTAGCAAGTCAGATTGGCTCTGGATTAGTCGGTGTTATGTATGTTTTAGATGAGCCATCGATTGGCTTACATCAGCGCGATAATGAACGTTTATTACAGTCCCTGGAGCGACTTCGAGATTTAGGAAATACGGTCATCATGGTTGAGCATGATGAGGAGGCTATGTTACGAGCCGATCATTTAATTGATCTAGGTCCCGGTGCAGGCGTTCATGGGGGCGAAATTATGGCGCAGGGTACGCCTGACGAGGTGAAAGCTTCTGAGTTATCACTGACAGGACAATACTTGTCGGGTAAGCAAGCGATTCCGCTACCCGAAAAGAGAATTGCAAATGTTTGTCGTCAAAAGCTGACCATAAAAGGTGCCAGCTTAAATAATTTGCAGGATGTTACCTTGGAATTACCTTTGGGGTTGTTGACCTGTATTACAGGAGTGTCTGGTTCTGGAAAATCTAGCTTAATTAATGGCACGTTATATCCTATTGCTGCACAACGATTAAATGGTGCTACATCTCACCTGATTGGCCAACATACTTCAGTTACAGGGATGGATGATCTGGATAAGGTAGTTAATATTGATCAAAGTCCTATTGGCCGAACGCCTCGCTCTAATCCGGCAACCTATACGGGGATGTTTACAGCGATAAGAGAGTTATTTGCGGGCACTCAAGAAGCTCGCGCACGCGGTTATAAAGCTGGTCGATTTAGTTTTAATGTGAATGGTGGTCGATGTGATGCTTGTGAGGGTGATGGTGTTATCAAAGTAGAGATGCACTTTTTAGCGGATGTTTATGTGACCTGTGATGTCTGTCAAGGTGCACGATACAAGCGAGAGACTCTAGAAGTCTTATATAAAGGTAAAAATATTTATGATGTTTTGGAAATGACCGTTGAGGACGCTGTCGTTTTTTTCGAGAATGTACCTAGTGTCAAACGTAAGTTAGACACCCTCATGGATGTCGGTTTGTCGTATATTACACTTGGTCAGAACGCAACCACCTTGTCAGGCGGTGAGGCGCAGCGGGTCAAGTTATCACGAGAGTTATCTAAACGTGCTACAGGAAAAACACTGTATATTCTTGATGAGCCGACCACTGGGTTACATTTTCATGACGTGAATCAGTTAATTGATGTGGTGATGCGTTTGAGGGATCAGGGCAATACAATGGTTATCATTGAGCACAATTTAGATGTCGTTAAGGTGGCTGACTGGGTAATTGATATGGGGCCTGAAGGTGGTGCCGGTGGTGGTCAAGTGGTTGCTGCTGGTTCGCCAGAGCAAATTGTTAAAAACTCTCAATCGCACACGGGGAAGTATCTAAAACATTTGCTATAGTGGGTTTGGATAATTTGTCAAGGAAGATGCATGTTGAGCTACACAAAACGGCAATCAATAGGTTTTTTTTTAGGAATATCTGCGTTTACGCTCAGTCTTTTCTGTCCCATTCCTCATGGTATGACTCCGGAAATGCTCTATACATTGGGTTTGGCTTTGCTCATGATTACTTGGTGGATCTGTGAAGTGGTTCCACTAGCAGTGACCAGTTGCTTGCCATTAATTCTATGTCCTTTTTTACAATTATCTTCCTTTAAGAATATTGCTGTCAGTTACGCGCATCCGGTTATCTTCCTTTTATTAGGAGGCTTTATGCTAGGTAGTGCAGTGCAGGCATCAGGATTGCACAAGCGATTAATGCTTGCACTACTATCGATATTGGGTAGATCTCCACGGTTACATATTGCGGGCGTCATGCTGGTCACAGTATTTTTTAGTTGTTGGATTAGTAATAGTGCGACAGTGATTCTTTTGTTACCCATTGTGATGGGTATGATTGAAATTTACCAGGCCTCCCAGCTGTTAAAGACCAAGCTACTGCTTGCTTTAATGTATGCAGCTAATATTGGCGGAATGACAACATTAATAGGAACACCACCGAACGCCTTTGTGGTCGGCTTTTTAAGTGATTATTATGATGTGTCGGTAAGTTTTTTGAATTGGTTTTGGGTTTCAATGCCGTTGGTTACGCTACTGTCTGTAGGCGTGTGGTGTTGGCTATGTTTTTTTAGAGGAAATGTAGGAGGGCACTTTTCGTCGAATATTGAAGACAGTATTATAAGCGAGCGCAAAGCCTTAGGCCGAATGAATCAAGCTGAAAAAGTTCTAAGTGTTGTGTTATTTCTTACTGTATGTGCCTGGTTTCTGAGGCCTTCTATCAGTCGAATATTGTCATTTACTGTATCAGATGCAGGGATTGCGATGTTCGCAGCTAGTATACTATTTTTACTACCCAGAGGGGGGGAGAGTAGCCAGCGGATATTACATTGGGATAATGCAAAAGAAATACCTTGGGGAGTTTTATTGTTAGTAGGTGGTGGTTTTGCGCTAGCAAAAACCCTTGAGAGTAGTGGTTTGACATTGTGGATGGCAGATTATTTGATGTTTTTATCATCTATTCCCTGGTTTTTTATCCTTTTGTTGAGCGTATTGAGTATCATATTACTCACTGAGGTGAATAGTAATACTGCAACAACAATGACTTTTGTGCCATTGCTAGCTATTTTGGCGGTAAAATTACACATTCCCGTTCAGCAACTGGTGTTACCGGCAGCTTATGCCGCCAGTTGTGCTTTTATGTTACCAGTAGCAACCCCTACGAACGCCATTGTTTATAGCAGTGAGCAAGTCAATATTGTTGGAATGATTCGCTCAGGTATTGTGGTTAATGCCTTAGCGTGGTTAGTGATCACCGTGTATGGTTATTATTGTATTTGAACACGCATCGTTTATGTGTCTGGTCAGGCAGATATAAAAAAACCACTGACATGACTGGCATGAAAGTGGTTATATTCCGTTTGTTTTTTTGCTTAAAATCTACTTAGGAATTTTTTTCTCTTTGAATTTAATCATCATGCCACATTTCCCAGTTTTTTCATCGAATGCACGAGGATCAAATTTCATGAGTTCGATCTTATCAGGGGTATTATTTTTATTTTTGTAAGTGGTGTAAAAGTAACCTGTTGCTTTTCCAGCCTGAGTTTTTCCGCTAGAAAGTAACATGATTTTTTCGCGTGGACCTTTTGATGCCATGTCGATTGCCTCTAGTTGATATTTTCGTTGTTGTTAATGCGCTTTATAGCTGCTTCAATACCGATCTTATCGATCGTGCGAAGCCCGCGTGCAGAAACACGAAGAGTCACGTAGCGTTGCTCGCTAGGGATCCAGATGCGTTTTTTATGCAAGTTTGGAAGAAAGCGTCTTCTAGTTTTATTGTTTGCGTGAGAAACATTGTTACCCACTATTGGGCCTTTTCCCGTGACTTGACATGATCTTGACATGACAGAGCTCCTATCTAAGTGCTACTAAGCGGTGTTTTATACCAAACCCATCGTTGTTTGTAAACTTAATTTTTCCTTTCTTCTTATACTGCTTGTAGGTTTAAAGGTCGTGGTTTAGCTGTTTGTCTTAGAAATCCATTCAAACAGGCATTTGATACACTAATTTATATAATTATTCACATTAATTCAGTGGGTTGGGTTTTTTTAGGGTGGTATGAAGGAGCTGACTGACTGATCCTTGACTAAACCACCAGAAGTATTTTTTTAAGCAGACTTGATCAGCTTGAATGTGGATATCGTCATTGTTAATTTCGATAGCTGATGTCCCATCATTTGTAATCTAGATATCCACTGGTAAACAAGGTAGCCTAGTTTTTTTCATTTTAAGGAGCAACGTGCATGTTTCGGTCTGTTCAGTTAAAAATTGTTGATTCACGGATTGGAGCCGAAATGGCCATACCAGAGTACGCAACACAAGGATCTGCGGGCTTGGATTTAAGGGCGTGTTTAGACGACGCTTTAGCTTTAAAACCCGGTCAAACAGAGTTAATTTCAACGGGTATTGCTATTCATTTAGGGGACCCGACGTTGGCAGCCACTATCTTACCTCGCTCAGGTTTGGGACATAAGCACGGTGTTGTCTTAGGTAATTTGGTCGGATTAATCGATTCAGACTATCAAGGGCCTCTCATGGTCTCTTGTTGGAATCGCAGTGAAAATACTTATACGATCGAGCCAGGTGAGCGTATCGCGCAATTAGTGATTTTACCGGTATTAAAAGCACAATTTAGTATTGTTGATGAATTTGAACAAACGCAACGAGGAGAAGGTGGTTTTGGAAGCACAGGACAATAAGTTAATGCAATACGAATTGCCATCCATTATCCCAAAAGGCATTTTTCGCACTTATGATATTCGTGGCGAGGCCAATGAGTCTGGGGTTAGCCCCGGTATCGCTTACGCCATCGGTTTAGTGTTTGGCTCAATGGTTCAGCAAAAAGGTGGCCGAGAAGTGATTGTCGGGCGGGATGGTCGATTGACTGGGTTTGAGCTTACGCAAGCGCTAGTGGTTGGGTTGCGTCAAAGCGGTTGTGACGTCATTGATATTGGTCAAGTGCCAACGCCTTTGGTGTATTTCGCCACAAAAACTCTATCCGCTAACTCAGGGATTATGGTCACAGCAAGTCACAATCCAGGTCATCACAATGGGTTTAAGTCTGTATTAGATGGTGTGACGTTGAGTACGGAAGGCGTTCAGATACTCTACCAACGAATTACAGAGCATGATTGGATGGTGGCGTCGCAACAGGGTGGTTATCGTGAACATGAGATAATAGAGCCCTATATTCGCTATGTGAGTGAACAGGTTCAATTGCAACGCCCACTGAAAGTGGTGGTTGATTGTGGGAATGGTATTGCTGGTGTGGTGGCTCCTGCATTATACCGCGCTATAGGTTGTGAGGTGATTGAATTATTCTGTGAGGTCGATGGTCACTTTCCCAATCATCATCCGGACCCAACTATTCCTGAAAACTTAGACGATATTCGTGCTGCGGTTAAAGCACATCACGCAGATGTGGGTTTAGCATTTGATGGTGATGGTGATCGTTTGGGTTTAATCACTAATGAGGGTGAGATTATTTGGCCTGATCGCCAGTTATTGTTTTTTGCGCAAGATGTTTTGAAGCAACACCCGGGATCAAAGATTGTTTTTGATGTTAAGTGTACGAATCATTTGCCGCAAAAAATCACTGAGTGGGGTGGTGTGCCGATTATGAATCAAACCGGGCACTCTTTAATTAAAAAACGCATGATTGCCGAATCTGCTCCTTTTGCAGGTGAAATGAGTGGGCATATCTTTTTTAATGATGAGTGGTTTGGTTTTGATGATGGTGCCTATGTGGGGGCGCGGGCATTACGCATTGTAGCATCTCAGTCATCAACATGTAGTGAGTTATTTCAAGTGTTGCCAGATAGTATGAATACGCCTGAATTAAAGCTTCCTATGGCAGAAGAGAAAAAGTCTGCATTTATGGATGCATTAATTGAAGGAGACTTTGGAGACGCAAAGCGAATCACGATTGATGGACTGCGCGTTGACTTCGGTTATGGGTGGGGCTTAGTACGGCCATCTAACACGTCGGCTTATTTAGTGATTCGTTTTGAGGCTAAAACCCAGGATCAGCTTAATGTTATTCAGACGTGCTTTCGTAATGCTCTTTTGTCCATTGATCCTGATTTAGAGCTACCGTTTTGAATGCTGAACGTACAGTTTTAGGTAACCCAACGAATCTGCGGTATTTTGATTTTATAGTGGGCCTCTCATGCAGGTATTATTAGACTATATTGACGAGTATTATGACATCGATTTTTTTGTTTTAAGGAAAAATGTGCTAACAAGGGCTTAAAACATGCGGCTATTGTTAGACCATATTGACGAGTATTGCAGTAAAAACAATATCGATTTTCGTTCTAAATTCATTTATAAAATAAGTTTAAACTAATTTAGTAAAGAGAAATGCCATATCCATGACTTTTACGTTTTTTTCAAAGAAACGATTCCTATTACAAGTAGATGGTTATTTTGTAAAACATGTTAAATAATATTTGATTATTCATTGCAATCATTTGCTTCATACACGCATTGTTTAGTTAAACCATTCTGTTTTTTACAACAATAACCCGCCCCGCAATCAGGCGTAGAGTCACATCTATCGTTAGGACCCTTGCAATGTTGATCGCTGCTCGGGCAACCATGACTTTCAGCCTCAGCAGTATTAAAACTCGCAGCAAAGACAATAAATAAAGCAGTAAAAGCAAAAGGTTTAAGGATATTAAAGGATAAAGTTTTCATTATTATTCTCCTATATATATTTTTATTATAGTATAAATTAGCGTGTATTGTTGCTATGGTATTGATTTTTTTGTTTTAAGGAAAAATGTGCTAACAAGGGCTTAAAAAAAGTCAACTTGTCATATTATCCCAGCATGATCTAGAAAATATCATCACTGTACCCAATGGCGCTAACCGTAGTACATAAAGACTATCAGCGCTTTCGCTTGTGTGATGCTAGTCATCATTTTTTATCAGAAAAATACTATCGATCACTTATATCAGTAAGTTTAGATAAATATTTCAAACCACTGTCCGCTAATACCGTCACAATTGTCGTCGGGATTGAAAATTGCTCTTTTTCAATTAGGTTAAGTGATGCAAACAAGGCTAATGATGCTGAAAGGCCGAGACACAAGCCCTCTTGTCGCGCAACACGATATAAAGTATCAATTGCTTGCTTGTCGGTGACCGTAACAATCTCATCAAAGTGTCGCATCTCCAAGCATCCTGGCAAATAAGACTTACCAGCACCTTCAATGATTGTTGGCTGGATAGTTTTGGGATTAGCTTGGTTGTTATCAAACTGGGATTTAAAAATTGATGCTTGTGAATCAGCAATGATGATCTGTGTTGCAGGTGAGCTTGCCTTAACATGCCTACCAATACCAGACATAGTACCACCAGTGCTTGCACAACCAATAATAAAATCGACGTTATTATGCGTTTGATTTAGAATTTCTTGCGCTGTGGAATGGTAATGCGCTTCGATATTAAGTGGATTATTGTATTGATCGAGAATAAAGCTATTCGGTATTGTTTCTGCGATTGAGATTGCTTTATTTGCGTAGTGGTCGGGGGATTCTGATGAGGCATCATGCGGGCAAAGGATAACGGTTGCTCCGTAGAGCTTGGCCAGTTGTATTTTCTCAATACTTGTTGTGTCTGGGACAGTGATAATTGACTTTAGATCGTGTCTAGCAGCAAGCATTGCAACCGAGGACGCTGTATTCCCTGACGAAGCCTCTACAACCGTAGTCTTGGGAGAAATCTTATTGGCTTTAATCGCCTGCTCAAAGATGTAGGCAACCATTCTATCTTTAATACTAAAAGTTGGGTTATAACATTCCAGTTTGCCCAATAAAGTAACATTCGGATTAGTGCACATCTTTTCAAGTCTGATCATCGGAGTATTACCGATCAGATCTAATAGATTCGGATATTCAGCGTTTCTTGTCGATGACATAAGCTGATCTTATTGTTTAGGAAATCTATCATACTCCATATCTGGTACAATCAAAAACTTCATAGCATCGTTGAACTTAAGTGTATTCATCAAATCATCAATAATTCTTCGTATTAACGATGGCGTTGCTTTAAAGAGATCATTGAATTATCTTCAGTATTCAATCTGAAATTTTTAAAAGGACGTGATGGTATGAAAAAAGTAATCTTTACGGTTATATTTTTGTTAGGATTCTCTGCATCAAGTTATGCTGTATCTTTAGCGGGATATTTTTTTCAAGCGTGCGATGATTCATCATCAGCTATGAAAAATGCACCACCCTATATGTTAGAGATAGCACACGATACTAGTCAGGTCATTCAACAGGCACCTTTGTGTGCCTATAAATTTAAGGCTAAACAACCAGAAAAAAACTGGACGGTTGCTTTGGTTCCTTTTCAGACGCTAAGTTACTTTGACGATCTCCAGAGTTCGTATCAAGTGGTTGCTCAAATCTCAGATAGCTCGATAGGTAATAACGATGGTTATAGTTCATACCTTATCGTCAAGAAAGATTCAAATTTTTATTCATTAGCAGATCTTGCTGACTCTACAATACTAGCATCAACCAAAGTCTCTTTTTCAACATCAATCTATCCTCAGTATGTACTTGGTAGATTTTTTAAGGACAATAATATTACCTTACTCCACAGTCCATCACACAAAAAAGAACTGGCTGACTTTGCGGCTAATGAGGCTAGTGCAGCTTTTGTTAATAATTACATTGTGAGCCCAAGTGAGCTTAAGAAATATCGGGTAATTATGGCGTTTCATTGGTTGCCAGATTATTTGGTTGTGGTCAATAAGAGCGTTGTTTCAGAGTCACAAGCTAGCCAAATTAAACACCAACTACTTAATCAGACGGGTCGTGGTAGTTTTTCTTATCATGAGCCTAATGATAATTTAATTAAGTCCTATCAATCTATCATAAGCTCACAAACAATAAAGGCTGATTGAAATCATAAGCAGTAAATTAAATAGTATTTATTGTAAAGGGTACGGTATTGAAAGGTGTGATGAGATCGCCTGAAGGTGGGTGCCCTTTGCAGTTCAAAGTTTTTTATTGGACACTCAGCTGGAATGATAAGTCACAAGGGTCTGACAATACTGCAATGGAGTGCGTCACATCATCTTAAACTTAGCGTAAGCTATAAATAATGAACGAAGTGTGTTTTGATAACCTTTGCTGTTGAACACAAGGATTAGGTTGAAGAAGCTGCTTTTTGAATAGAAGGGGTCCATGCTTTTGGATTATTTCTCCAGCAGTGCACTTCATTACGTTGTTTCTCTATGAGCTGGCCTTGTTGGATGGCGGCATCCAACAAGGTATCTAGCGTGGTCAGAGTATGTAGCTTTATATTAGCTTCTTGAAAAGCCTGTTGGCTGGCATTTAATTGATAATTAAAAATAGCCAGACAATGCTCTGCAATGACACCTTGTGCTCTAAGTGCCTGACAAGCTGAGATGGCACTGTTTCCTGTGCTAATTAAATCTTCGACGACTAAGGCTTGTTGCCCGATTTTATAGTGTCCTTCAATTTGGTTGTTTTTACCGTGCGCTTTCGCTTTTCCTCGGATGTAAACCATGGGTTGTTGCAATCGGTCGGCAATCCATGCTGCATGTGGAATGCCTGCAGTTGCCGTTCCAGCGATAAGCTCTGTGGGTAAGGCGTGTGTTTCAATAAGCGATAGAAATCCATCAATGATCGTGTTGCGTGCTTTGGGGTGGGAGATCACGAGTCGGTTATCGCAATAGATAGGTGACTGTAAACCCGAGGTGTATTGGAATGGATTGTTAATATTGAATTGAACGGCTTTTATTTCCAGTAAGATCTTGGCAATGGAGTGTGCGAGCATCATATTGAATCCTTTATATTGATCAAGAAAATAGTACGAAATGGTGTTTTGCCTTTCAAGTTAATCTGTGTGGTTTATTACTGTTGTTTATTTTCTATTTGCTCCATCAGCTGTGCTAAGGCTTGTTCAGGCGTGATGGCTAACATGCAAGGTGTCATCTTAGGGGTATAATCCTTGTGTTGGCATTGGCGTTGTTTGCAAGGTGAGCAGGCCAGTTGTTTAAATTGTATATGCGTGTGTTGGCCAAGAGGCCCAGTCAGGTTTGGATCTGTTGCTCCCATCAAGCAGATTCCAGGACAGCTGAGCGCGGTTGCCAAATGAGTTAGACCGGTATCAACACCTACAAAGCCACTAGCGTGGGTCATGAAAGTTTGTAGGTCCGCCATGTTAGTTTTAGCGAGTATGTGCGAGCCTGGAATCTCTTTCGATAATTCCTCAACAAAGGCTTTCTCTGCAGGTGTGCCCCAGGTGAAGGTTGGAATAAAACCTTGTTTGACTAAAGCAAGACCCAATTTAATCCAATGAGGTTGTGGCCAATATTTGGTGATCCAAGTGGTATTTGTCAATAGCAGAATATGCTGAGAGGTTGTCGAGTTATGTTTGTTGTTCCAATCATAGTGAGGCATTGTGGTTGGACAGGAGTAATTTAAAGCGCTGGCGAGTAACTGCCTAGAGCGTAGAATGGCATTTTGTTGTCGGCCGATGCTGTGACAGTTATGGTAAAATAAACTAGAGAATGGCTCGCGAGCACTTCGCCAACTGTAGCCATGAGTTACTTTGGAGCGGCAGAGTTTGACTAATAATGCACTTTTTAATAATCCTTGTAGATCAATAACGGCGTCATAGTCGGTATTGCGAAGATCCTTTTTTAATAATGTCCATTTGGGTGATTGCCAATAGGTGAGAGGGTTCCCGTTGAAGTGGCGCCAATGACAGGCTATAGCGCGGTGTACATAGGGATGGTGTTCAACCATTGACATAAATTGCTCTTCGATGAGCCAATCAATGCGAAGGTTGGGAATGGCTTTGTGTGCATCGCAGATGGCGGGAAATGTATGGATAATGTCGCCCAGTGAAGAGGTTTTGATAATAAGAATATGCATGCAGGTGATGAGCTTAAATAAGACCGGCCTATTTATTCATATCGCTAGGGTGTCGTCAAGGACTGTGGTGATGGGGAGAACAGCTTGAGAAGCCAGAGATACTTGTAAAACTTGAATCATAGCGCGATTACCAGTAGCTTTCTGGCATCAATTAATTCATTGGAGAAGATCTATGAAAGTGATTTCATTAAATATGAATGGCATTCGTGCTGCAGCTCGTAAAGGCTGTTTTGAATGGTTGACGGAGCAAGATGCTGACTTTGTCTGTGTTCAAGAAACTAAAGCACAAATGGCAGTTTTAGAGGGAGAGGTTTTTCGTCCCGCAGGTTATCACTGTTATTTTTCTGATGCTGAAAAAAAAGGGTATAGCGGAGTTGGTATTTATTCAAAATACGAGCCTGACCATGTTCAGGAAGGTTTGGGTTTTGAGTGTGCTGATACTGAAGGCCGCTACTTGCAAATGGATGTTGATGATTTAAGTGTTGTGTCTTTGTATTTGCCATCAGGCAGCAGTGGCGAGGAGCGACAAGCTAAGAAGATCGATTTTATGGAGCGATATGAAGCCATTCTACAAGAGCAGTTGGATTCAGGGCGACATTTTATTCTGTGCGGCGATTGGAATATTGTTCATAAAGAGATTGATATAAAAAACTTTAAGTCTAACCAAAAAAATTCCGGATGTTTACCAGAGGAGCGTGTATGGTTAGATGACTTGATGGTTAAGCAAGGTTGGGTGGATGCCTTTCGTCAGGTCAATCAAGCACCCCATGAATACACTTGGTGGTCGAATCGTGGTCAAGCATGGGCGAACAATGTCGGTTGGCGAATTGACTATCAGATGGTGACACCAAACCTGCAGGACACGGTAGAAGGCGCATCGATCTATAAAGCTCAACGCTTTTCAGATCATGCGCCACTAGTGATTGACTACGGTTTTACACTGTAGCTGGTGGTTGGTTGGTATTTACTTGGCTGAGTGCTTGTTTTTGCAATGTAATGATTTCCGCAATACCCTGCTGGGCAAGCTCTAGTAAGCTTTGTAACTCTTGGTTGTTAAAAGGTTTACCTTCGGCTGTGCCTTGAATTTCAATGAACTCGCCTGTGTCTGTCATTAC
>MDTC01023401.1_pt1 | contig 20676 bp, 22 predicted proteins | sample 811181 | NCBI WGS metagenome assembly MDTC01 (sample SAMN05326644, study PRJNA326480) | marine metagenome | isolation source: seawater | place: Pacific Ocean: North | collected 2011 | reverse complement strand
TAGTAATTGAGCACAACCTTGACGTTTTAAAATGCTCAGACTGGATAATTGATCTAGGTCTTGATGGCGGAGATAAAGGTGGTTATATAATTACGGAAGGTCCTCCAGAAAAAGTAGCAAAAATGAATATAGGATATACTTCAGAATATTTAAAAAAAAGTTTAAGTTTCTAATTCCAGAAATGCTAATATTTTTTTACCTTGTGAAAGTAAAATATTATATGTTTTAAAGGCAGAAATACTGCTCATAGACTCATGAGGTATATTGTTTTTAATAATAAACTCATGAGTTTTTAATGGAATTTTTTTTAATTTTTTTCCAGTACCAAATAGAATAAAATTATAATCACCTCTATTAAGCTGATTTATTTTTTCATATAATAGATTATCACTAAATAAGGTCTTAACATCTTGACAGTTGTCTATACTAGAGCCAAGCAATACAACTCTATCAAAGTATTTTTTTTCTTTAATTACTATGTAGTTTTTTCCGTAAGATGCGATGAAATAGTCGTTAAATAAATTTTCAAACTCTATTTGCAAATTTAATTAATCCTCTTTATTTTCATTTCTCTTTATATTCAAAAAAACTAAAACAGGAGTTGCTATTAATATAGAAGAATAAGTTCCTATTAATATTCCCCAAATCATAGCAAAACTAAAATCTTTAATAATATTTCCACCAAAAATAAATAACGCTAACAAAGCTAAGATAGTTGTAGCAGTTGTATTGATAGTTCTTGATAATGTTTCATTTACTGATTTGTTAAGCAGCAAAATTATACTTATCTTTCTATACTTTTTTAAGTTTTCTCTAATCCTATCATAAACAACAACGGTATCATTCATAGAGTACCCTATAATAAGAAGTATTGCAGCAACTGTAGCTAAATTAAACTCTAAAGATGATATAGAGAACATTCCCACTGTAAGCACTATATCATGAATAAGAGCTATGACGGCACCTATTGCAAAAGGAAGTTCAAAGCGAAACCAAATGTATATTAACATTGCTCCTATAGCAATTAAGATTGAGTAAATCCCTGCTTTAATGAGTTCTTTACTTACAGTTGGTCCAACATACTCAAGTCTTCTATAATCTACATCCGTATACTCTTTATTTAGATTACTTTTAATTTCTGAAATTAACTTTTGATTATTGCCTTTAACTGAAGAGTATGTCTCTACTTTAATAAGATAATTACTTTTAGAATTATCTAAACTTTGTATTGAGAAATCTCCAGGAACTATTTCTCTCAATTTTGTTCTTATTTGAACTATTTCAATATTTTTACTAAAAGATGTTTCTATTAAAAGTCCTCCTTTAAAATCAATCCCAAAGTTTAGACCTTTAATTATCATGAAAATTATAGATACAATTGATAATATACCAGAAGTTAAAAAGAAAAGTTTTCTATTCCCTATGAAATTTAAATTAGGAGTTTTTTTTATAAATCTGAATAACATACTAAAGTTTTAGATTCCTTTCCCTGTTTTGAATGTAAAAATAGTTTATTAAAAGTCTACTAATAACCATAGTACATATAATAGTACTGAAAACTCCTAAACCTAGTGTAATAGAAAAGCCTCTTATGGGTCCAGAACCCATGAAAAAAAGAATGACAGCTGCAATTAATGTGGTCACGTTAGCATCTAGGATTGCTCTAAAAGCTTGAGAAAACCCAGTTTCAATAGAACTTATTTTTGATCTTCCTAATAATTGCTCTTCTCTAATTCTTTCGAAAATAAGAACATTAGCATCAACAGCCATACCTACAGTTAATGCTATTCCTGCAATTCCAGGCAAAGTCAAAGTTGCTTCTAGCAATACTAACCAAGAAACCAGAAACAATATGTTAATGATTAAAACAGAATTTGCTATAAAAGCTACCTTTCCGTAAATTAAGAACATATAAACTAAAACCAGTCCAAAGGCTATCATTAAAGACACTGACCCAGCTTTGATAGAGTCTTTTCCTAAACTAGGACCCACAGTTCTTTCCTCTGCTATACTAATGGGTGCAGGCAAAGAACCAGCTCTCAATAATATAGCTAAATCATTAGCTGTCTCAAAGGTAAAGTTACCTGAAATCTGAGCATTACCAGTAGGAATTGGCTCTTGTATAACTGGGGCTGAGATAACTTTATTATCAAGTACTATTGCAAACCTTTTTCCTACGTTTTTACTAGTTAAATCTGCAAACTTTCTTGAGCCTATGCTATCAAACCTGATCGATACTATTGGTCTATTAAATTGATCTACAGAAGCGCTAGCATCAACTAAATTATCACCGCTAACGCCAACTCTTTTTTTAATTACATAACTTACCTGCATATCCGCATGTTCTATAATTTCTGAACCTACAAAATATTTTTTTTCATTAATTGACTGCATGTTTTTTTCATCTACTAATCTAAAATTCATTTTTGCAGTTTTTCCTAATAATGATTTAATCCTATCAGGATCTTTTAAACCAGGCAGTTGCACTAAAATTCTTTGGTTTCCTTGGATTTGTATAATTGGCTCATTGGTACCTACTTCATCAATTCTTTTTCTGATTATTTCTAAGGATTGTATCATTAGCGAACTATTATAATCTTTTAAGTATTCCTCATTGAAACTTGCATGTATTAATAAATCATCTCTTTTAAATTCTAATGTAGGGAAATCTTTATTTATTTTAAAAGCCTTTTCTAAACTATTTTTATTAGTGAAAGAAATTATAACTTTATTATCAACTTTAGATATATTTTCAAAGGAGAGTTTATTTTCCTCAAGTTTACTTCTAATATCCTCTTCAAAATTCTGCAGTTTTTCATTTAACGCAGCCTCAGTTTCAACCTGCAATAAAAGTTGGGAGCCTCCTTGAAGATCCAAACCTAGGCGTATGGATTTTGCATCAAAATATTTTGGGAAAAGCTTATGATTTTGAAACAAGGCAGGAATAGCATAAAGTAAACTAAAGACAATTATAAATAACGTTACTAAAAATTTAGTATTAATTTTTTTCATACTAAAATTTAGTTCTTGTTTTGATTATCAGCTATGACTTCAGTGATAGTATCTCTTTTAATTTTTACGTTTACTCCTTCTGATATTGAGATTGTAATAAAGTTATTGTCATCTACCTTTACTATTTTAGATAAAATTCCTCCAGAAGTAATAACTTGGTTTCCTACTTTAAGATTTGTAACCATCTCTCTGTGTTGCTTAACTCTTTTTTGTTGAGGTCTAATTAATAAAAAATAAAAGACTACAAATATTAAAATCAAAGGCAAAAGTTGTATTATAAAACTTTGTCCCCCAGCTGCCTGGGTTGCTTGTGCATATGCTAAATTTATTACCATGCTTTAACTCCTTAACTAATGGCCATTATATTGCAATTTAATCTAGTTCAGATATTCTGATAAATCAATTATATTATTATAATCATGAAAAACAAAATTCAAATAAAAATAATTAATTTACTGAATAAACTATTTAAAAAAAAAAGATTTAATGAAAATTCCAATAATTATAAAAGAAAATTATTTTTTAAAGGTCTATTAGAATGGGATGACGAAAGAAATAATTTAATCAGCATAGATCTAATACATAATATTAATCTAGAAAGTCTTTTTTTTATAGAAGCCCAAAAAAAAGTTTTAATTAATAATACTAAATATTTTCTAGAAAGAGGCCAAGGTAATAATGCTCTTCTTTGGGGTTCTAGGGGCACAGGTAAATCATCATTAGTATACGCTATATATAATCTTTTTAAAGATAAATACGTTTTTTTAATGATAGAAATTAAGTTTTTTCAAATAAAACATTTACCAAAAATATTAAGGAACTTAGAAAAAATAAAAGAAAAAATTATTATTTACTGCGATGATTTTTCGTTTGAAAAAAATAGTGAAGATTTTATAATATTTAAAAATACTCTAGAAGGTAGCTTAAGAAAGCATTCCAATATTATATTCTATGTAACATCAAATTATAGACACTTAGTTAGAGGTATGAAAAATAATGATGGTCAACAAATTCATAAAAAAGATGCTACTGAGAACCTAATATCTTTATCAGATAGGTTTGGTATTTGGTTAGGCTTTCATAACTTTGACCAAGAAAAATTTTTAAAGGTAGTTTTTTTTTATTCTAAAGCTTTAAAGTTAGATCTAAAAAAAAATAATATTCAAAATAAGGCATTAGAATGGGCTCTTTTAAGAGGCTCTTATTCTGGTAGAGAAGCTTTTAATTTAGTACGATTTTTACAGTCAGAAACTAGATAAATTATCAATCATATAAAAACTTTAAAGGATCTAAAGGTTTAGAGTTTTTTCTTACTTGAAAATGTAATTGATATTCATCTACATTTCCTGTTTTTCCCACAGCGCCCAATATATCACCTGTTTTTAGTTCTGACCCTACATTAACAAAAAATTTTTCTAAATGTGCATAGGCCGTAGTCCAACCATTGTTATGTTTAACTAGTATGAGGTTGCCCCAAGCAGGCAATTCATTACCTCTGTATATCACCTTACCAGTCTTTGCAGCTCTTACTGGGCTGCCTTCAGGCGCTTTTATATTTATTCCATCATTTCTTCTACCAGAATTTTTAATGCCAAAAGTTGCGATAACTTTACCACTTGTAGGCCATCTAAAAATTTTTTTTACGATTACTTTTTTGGGTTGTTTTTTCTTCGTTCTTTTAAAACCTTTTTTGCAATTTTTAGTATCAGCAAAATATGGAATTTTTATTATTTTTCCAATGATTAATTTTTTTGCATTTAAATTTTTATTTCTTTGTTTAAGATCTTCTACTGTAACTAAAGAACATTCAGCAATTTTAAAGAGAGTATCTCCTTTTTTAATTTTATATTTCTGATAATTTGGCAAAAAAATGCTTTTACCTGGCTTTAACACAAAAGGAGGCTTTAATTTATTAAACCTTATAATCTCATTGATTGATATATTATATTTTTTAGAAATACTTTTTAAAGTATCCCCAGTAATTATTTTTATTTTTTTTGATTTATTATATTTTTTTTCAATATCAGAAAAAACACCCCTTTCAATTTTAGGGCTGTAAAATTTATCAGAACATGATGATAAAAAAAATATTGAAGTAAATAATATTAATAGTTTTATAGATATTTTTTGAATCATAAGATTTTATTTTCTTCCAATAAGAAATCATTAATATTCAATTTTTCTAACTTTTTATATTTGTTACACATTATTAGACTTACTTTATCTTTATTTTCCTTAGTAAAAAATAATAGGCCATCCTTATCTAAAAGATTAGTACAATTATTAGGAATTGTTTTGTAGTTTTTAAATAGAATTACCAAATCGAAAGGAGCAACATTTTTCCAATCAAAAAAATTAGTACTTTTTTTTATATATATATTAGTAATTTTTAAAAATTTATGAATTGTTTCTAAGTCATTTATTTTTTTTTTATCTGAACATATAGAATATATTCTTTTCGCGATTAGAGATGAAATAGCTAAAAACCAGCCTAATTTAAAATCTGATATTAAAACATTATTAATTTTTTTTTTATGTGTTACTGCATATTGTAAAATTTTTAACAATCGTACTAGTTCATCAAAGTAATTTTGTCTATAATTATAATAAAAGCCTAATAAATTTTCGTAATAATGAGGAGGTAATTTTTCTACTGAAAAAAGAATTTCTGAATTATTTATGCCGTTGCTTCGTAACATTAATAAAATTTTTATTAAAATTTCCTTATTTTTCAATAGTTTTCCTAACTACTTTAGCTAATTTACTAGCTATTAACTTATCATTTAAGTGACTATTAGAGTGATAGGTTATTGTAATAAAGGATTTTTTCATTTCATATTCATCTTCATTAACTTTAGCGGTTTTATGTGTTCTTCTTTCGGATGGCACCAAAAAGTAATAATTATTACTTTTTCCTTTTATTATTTTAGATAACTCACCAGGTTTTCTTTTTCCTGGTCTAACAACTTTACAACCATTTATATTTTTAATTTTTTTATTTGGAAAATTAATATTATAAAATATGTTGGCTTCTAGGTCTAAGGTTTTTATACTCAATAAAATTTTAGGTAAAAAATATGCAACTGTTTTCCAGTTTGAAGATTGTTTGTTTTTTTCTAATGATACAGAAAAAGATTTTATTCCTTGTATACTTCCTTCTCTAGCAGCTGCTACTGTTCCGGAATATAATAAATCTGTTCCCATATTCTGGCCGTAGTTAATACCAGACAAGATAATTGTAGGTTTCAACTTTTTTCTAGCTAAATATTTATTTCCAAATATCACGCAATCAACCGGCGTTCCATTTACTATAAATACCTTTTTATCTAATTGTTTAATTTTAATTTTTTTATTAATTGTAATTGAATGACTCTTGCCAGAATTATTAGATAGTGGAGAAAATTCCCAAATATTATCAGATAATTTTTTAGCAACAGTTTTTAAAACTTTTAAACCTTTTGCTTTAAATCCATCGTCATTTGTAACTAGAACTAACTCTTCATTTTTCATTTAAAAGCTCTATCTTGTCTAAGCCACCCATATATTTTACTAGAACTTTAGGAAGTCTTACAGTGTTTTTATTTACTTGATAATTTTCTAGAATTGCTAAAAGTGCTCTACCAACAGCAACCCCAGAACCATTCAAAGTATGCGAAAAAAATTTTTCATTATTACTACTTTTATACTTTGTATTCATTCTTCTAGATTGGAAGTCTGTACAATTTGAACAGCTAGAAATTTCTCTAAACTTTTTTTGACTAGGTAGCCATACCTCAATATCATAAGTTTTACTAGCAGAAAAACCCATATCGCCTGAGGATAATAATGTTATTCTGTAAGGAATTTCTAATAGGTCTAAAACCTTAGTAGCACATTTTGTTAATCTTTCTAGTTCTTTGTCAGAGTTTTCCTTGGTAACTATTGATACTAATTCAACTTTTTTAAACTCATGCAATCTTATCATTCCCTTAGTATCTTGTCCTGCTGAACCAGCCTCGGATCTAAAACAATTTGTTAGAGCTACATAACGCTTTGGAAGTTCTTTTTCCAATAATATTTTATCTCTGTATATATTTGTTAAAGTAACTTCTGCTGTAGGTATTAACCACTTTTTGTTTGAGGTGAAAAATAAATCTTCTTTAAATTTAGGAAGTTGTCCTGTACCTATCAAAGCATCATCTTTTACTAAATGGGGTGTGCTAACCTCTTCATACCCGTGCTCATTAGTATGAATGTCTAACATAAAATTACATAATGCCCTCTCTAAGCTAGCCAAATAAGACTTTAATATTACAAATCTAGATCCTGATATTTTACTAGCACTATCAAAATCCATCATACCCATATTCTTTCCTATTTCATCATGTGAAAGTCCCTCTGTTTTTTTTTCAAATTCTTTAGTTTCAAAAACTAATTCATTGTAGTTATCATCCTTTCCTGTAGGAACTTTAGGAGAAGCACAATTGGGAAGGCTTAATAAAATTAAATCTAATTTATTAGATACTTTTAAAAGTTGTTCTTCTTTTTTTTTCATATCTAATTTAATTTCATTTACTCTAACAATCATTTTATTAACTTCTTCTTTATTATTTTTAATTTTAGCTATGGCCTTTGAGGAACTATTTCTTTTATTCTGCAACTCTTGTAGCTCAAAAATTATACTTCTTTTGTTTTTATCTAAATTTAAAATTTCATTAATATCAATTTTGACAAATCTTCTTTTCATCTCGGCAACAAATTGATTAGGGTTTTTTCTGATTAAATTGATATCATGCATTAGATTTTCATTGATTAAAATCGGTTTCTCCAAATGTTTTCTTCTTTTTTACGGAATCATGATCATTATTTTTTCTTTTCTCAAAAAATGCTGCTAAATAAATAGATATTTCAAAAAGAATAATAATAGGAATTCCTAGTCCAATCTGACTTATTAAATCTGGCGGAGTTAATACTGCAGCTAATATAAATGCAATAACTATTGCATACTTTCTTCTTTTTTTAAGTTGTTGACTATTTACTAGGCCTGCTCTAGCCAATAAAGTTAAAGCAACTGGTATTTGAAAAGCTAATCCAAAAGCAAACATAAGTTTTAAAACTAAAGATAAGTATTCATTTACTTTTGCTTCTAATTCTATAGCCATACCTGTCTCAATGCTAGAAGTCTGGAAACCTAAAAAAAAACTCCAAGCCAAAGGAAATATAAAGTAATAAACTAATGCAGCTCCTAGAGAAAATAAGATAGGAGTTGCTATTAAAAAAGGTAGAAATGCCTTTTTTTCATTTTTGTATAAGCCAGGAGCAGCAAATTTATAAACCTGCATAGCTAAAATAGGGAAGGATAAAAATAGTGCTCCATAAAAAGAAACTTTTAAATAAGTAAAAAAAGCTTCTGTTAAAGCAGTATATATCATCCTTGGATTACTAATACCCTTATCTATATAAATTTGATATAGAGGTTCTACTAAAAAATTATAAATCGTATTGGCAAAGTAATAGCATATACAGAAAGTTAAAAAGAAAAATAAAACAGCCCACTTAAGTCTATCTCTTAATTCTATCAAATGAGATATCAAGGGAGCTTTTGAAGCTTCCATTTCATCTTTATTTTTAGATAATTTCTCGTTCATACAAAATTCTATACTTAAAGTTCGTAAAAAAGATTCCATTTATCAAAATGAAGTCATTAATAAATAGAACTAAATATTATATATACTAACAAAAAATTATATAATCAATTTTGTCATCTAAATATTACTATTCACTTTTTTGCTGTAGTACTTTTCTTTCTTGGGTTTTTCTTGGTTTCCTTTGAAGACGAACTATCATCAATCTCTTCTGACTCTTCACCCTCCTTCATTCCTGCCTTAAAACTTTTTATACCTTTAGCTATATCACCCATTACACGTGGGATTTTTCCCGCTCCGAATAATATCAAGATTATTACTAAAACTAAAACTATTTGCCAAATACTTATACCCATTATTATCTCCTATTTTATGAATTTATATAATATTTTATATAACAGCAATAAATTTTTTATTTTGAAAAAACTAGTATTTTTTTTGTGTTGATACTTAGCCCAACAAATTCATTTATTTTTACATCACTATTACTTGTTCTTACCTTTAAAGCAGGTAAGGTTTTTTTTATTAAAACTTTATACTCCCATATATCTCCAAGGAAAAACTTATCTACAACCTTGCACTTTAATCCATTTTTTACAAAATTTACATCCTCAGGCCTTATAAGAATAAAATGCTTTTTGCTATTGCACTCTTGCTGACTATTTTTACAATCTAAACAATTAATTTTTCCAAAGGGCGTTAATATTTCCCCAGATTTATTAATTTTGGCCTCTATTTTATTTGCTTCTCCAACAAATTCAGCAATAAATCTATCAGAAGGTTTATTATATATATTTTCTGGAGTATCATTCTGTATTATTTTACCTTTTTTTATAATTAGCATTTTATCACTCACTCTGAAAGCAGATTTAATGTCATGAGTGACAAAAATCACAGATATTTTATTTTCTTTTAAAAGTTTTATTGTAAATTCACTAATTTCTTTTCCTAAATTATAATCCAAACTTGAAAAAGGCTCATCCATTAGTAATATTTTTGGTCTAGTAATTAAAATTCTTGCTAGAGCTACCCTTTGCTTTTCTCCACCAGAGAGTTTATCAGGATATAAGTCAGCAACATCATTTAGTTTAAATACACTTAGCAATTTTGATACTATTTTTTTTCTGTTGTTTTTTTCTTTATTAAGAATTCCAAACTCAATATTTTCATATACGGTATAGTGCGGAAATAAAACATCTTCTTGAAACATTAACCCTATTTTTCTCTCACCTGTTGGTATTAATACTTTATTTGAAGATAATAAATTTTTTAAAAAAGTAATAGATCCATTACTAGGCTTAATTAGACCTGCGATTATTTTTAAAATTGATGATTTTCCCGAACCTGAAGGACCAACAATTGTTAATATTTCGCCTTTTTTGAGAGAGAATGTAATGTTGCTAAGTATATTTTTTAAGCCTACTTGATAGCTGACATCTTTTAATTCCAAAAAATCTTTATTCATATTTTTTTCACTTTAAAAATAAGCCTTATCAAAATCAAAGGAAGTAAAGAAAATAACATAATTAATAGTGATGGAATTGCAGCCATTTTTAATTGTTCAGAACTTGCATACTCAAATGTTAGAATTGACAGAGTATTAAAGTTAAATGGTCTTAAGATTAATGTTGCGGGTAATTCCTTTAAGATATCAATAAATACAAAAAGAAAAGCTATAATAAAACTAGCCTGTAGCATAGGGATATGAATCTTAAAAAATAGAATACTATTTTTTGCTCCTAAATTTATTGCAGCAAAATCAATTTTTTTATTGATTTTTTGATATGCTGCTTCTATTGGGTTAAAAGCCACTGCTAAAAATCTTATTAAATAAGCAAAAACTAGTATAAAAAAAGAAGCTGAAATTATGAGTCCTACATCCTCAATGTTTATTAATTGTAATAGTTGAATAATTTTTTTATCTAAAAATAGAACTGTAGTTATAACTCCAATTGCTATAACTATACCAGGTGATGCGTATCCAACTTTTGCAAAGTTAATGAATAAATTTAATGAACCTCCATAGATCCTTTGTGTAAAACAAATGACAGCTGCAACTATAGTTATTAATGCTGCACTTAAAAATGCAAGCATAATTGAATTAAAAGAAGCCTTATAGAAGTGTTCAATAATATTAATGTCACTCATGATTAAACTTAAAGAACTGTAAATTAACCATGAAAATGGAATTAATAAAGCAATAACTGTAAAAAATAGGATAACAATGAAGGGGCCTATATTTTTTTCTGAAAAAACTCTTACATCTTGTTCAGATAAATCAAATGAAAAAACTTTTCCTTCATTTTTATTTCTAAGTAAATTTTCTACAGTGATAACAATAAAAGCTAATATAAATAATATAGTAGCTAATCTAGCTGCACTATTAAAATCACCTAGACCAAACCATGATTTATAAATCCCTACAGAAAGACTATCTATTCCTAGATAATGAACTACTCCAAAGTCTGACATTGTCTCCATCATAACTAATACCAAACTCGCAATAATTGCAGGCTTACCTAAAGGTAATGCGCATTTAAAAAACAACCTTACTCTATCAACACCTAAATTAGCTGCTGCTTCTATGATTTTTTTAGAATTATTTGCAAAAGAAAACCTTGCTATCAAGTAAACGTAAGGAAACAAAGTGATACTCAATACAAATATTGCTCCATGAATAGATCTAACTGATGGCAACAAGTATTGTAATTGTTCCAAATTTAAAAACTCTAGAAAAGAAAATAACACTCCCCCTTTGTCTGTTATGTCAGCATAACAGTAAGCTACAGCATAAGGAGGAATAGCAATTGGTATTATGAGCAAATAAGAAAATAGTTTTTTAAAATAAAAGTCATAAAAAACTGTAAGCCAAGCAGATATAAGTCCTAAAAACAAGGTAAGTATCGATACACCCAGCATTAATATAATTGTGTTTATACTGAATTTTAAAAAAAAATTTTCATAAATATGATTCCAAACCAAATTATCTGCTGATAAAGCCTTGAACCAAATAGTTGTAATAGGAATAAATATTATAGCCGCTATAGCGATACTTATAAACAACCAAACATTATATTCTTTGCCACTTTGCGTTATTGAAAAAATTCAATTCTCCTTAAAACCTTAAATAAAAAGACTTAGTTGCTATTGTAATTGATAATTATTTACATTTGCAAGTCAATTTATTAATTCGTCTTTTAAGTTATCTCCTTTTGTCAATAGTCCCATCTCTTTTAGTTCTTTTTTAGATGGTAATTCTTTAAGATTGGTTAAATTAAAATATTGAAGAAAATATTTTGTAGTATGCCACAAAGCAGGTCTTCCGGGAACTTCCTTTCTACCTTTGTTTTCAATCCAGTCATTATTTAACAATAGCTCAAATATACCGGGATGAGTTGAAACTCCTCTTATTTCATCTATCTCTGGTTTAGTGATAGGTTGAAAATAAGCAACAATTGATAACGTTTCCATAGCAGCTTTTGATAATTTTTTTCTTATTATTTTATGCTCTTTTAAATATTCAGAAAGGTCCGGTGAAGTTTCAAAATACCACATGTTATCACTTACTTTAAGGTTTATACCTCTTACTTCATAGTCTTTTTGCAATTTTAATAAATAACTATTTATATTTTCAAATTCTGGAATTCTTTTTTTAATATCGTTTAAGTGAATAGCTTTTTCACTAGCAAAAATTAATGCTTCTATTATTCTTAAAACTTTTTTTTCCTCTTTTAACATATATTATTTTCTTTTTAAAAAAATTTCTCCGCACTCTTCATTTTGCTTGATACAAATCTCCCCTCTTTTTGCTAATTCTAATGAAGCAGCAACTGTTGTAATAAAAGCAACTTTGAGTGACCTTTTTTCTTCACCGACTTCACTTATTTCAGGTAAAATTTTACTTATGGTGAACCAGTCTTTAAAGGATTTATAAAAGTTTTTAATTTTTTCTATCGCATTTTCTATATTATAATAATTTTTTGACTTTAAAGTTATGTTTTTTATTCCTTTTCTATTGAAAATATTCGAGAAGCAAATTAATAAACTGTTTTTATTACAATAAAATTCTGTTTCTAGTACAATAGATTGGTCAAGAATTTGTCCTTTTAAAAATCTATTTAGACTTAAAAGGTCTCTTGAAAATAACTTTTCAGATGTTTCTCTCATAGCTTTTAATCTCTTTAAATTAAAGGCTAATAATTCTGGCAATGTTTCTTTTTCATTTTTACCATTATCTATTTCATTAGGTAATAATAATTTTGACTTAATATATGCAAGTATTGCAGCCATAACTAAATAGTCAGATGCCAAATCAAGATTTAATTTTTTTGTTTGCTTTATAAATGTTAAATATTGATCAACTAAAGATAATATGGAAATTTTTGTTATATCTAGCTTTTTTTGTTGAGCTAATTGTAATAAAAGGTCTAAAGGACCACTGAAACCTTCTAAATCTATATTTAATAAATTATTTTCATCCTCGTCAGTATTTTCTCTATTAGCTTCAAAGTCTGATTTTTCGAACGTATACAACTTATAGTGCCCTATTTTCAATTAATAACTAAATATACACAAATAGTAGGAATTTATAAATAAAAAAACTATTTTAATAATTTTTTTCTAAGTTTATTCGATACCTTTCCTGCTCCTAAAGTTGACTTGATCATATATTCTAAGTTAGGTTCACAGTGTAAAACTATTTCGCAACCTGCCTCTATAGCTTTCTTTGCTCTAAAGTAATACCCTCCTTTTAAAGCCTTCATACAAAGATCATCTGAAAATAAAACACCCTTGAAGCCTATTAATTTTCTAATTATATTTTTAATAACTATTTTAGATTGAGTAGCGCAGTTCTTATTATCTATTTTTTTATACTTGATATGAGCTGTCATAGCATAATTAAATTGATTTAGTTTCTTAAAAGGAAAAAAGTCATCTTTTAATTCAGCTACAGTCAAACCTATTTCAGGTAGTTTCTTGTGACTATCATCTTTAGATCTACCATGTCCAGGAATATGTTTTAGGATTGGTTTTATATTAGCTTTTATTAAACCTTTACAAGCTTCATACCCTAATAAACTTACTATCTTAGGGTCTCTTGAAAAAGATCTATTGCCTATTACAGCATTAGAGTTTTTTATAAACAAATCTAAGACAGGTGCACAATTATAGGTTATTCCCAATTTTTTTAATTCTTTTCCTATTAAATAAAAGTTTTCAAATGTCTTTTTTTTTGCTTTTTTTAAATTATTTTCGGCAATTAGTCCAAACACATTTGCAGCAGGGAATTCTGGCCATATTTCTTTTCTAAGTCTTGATACTTTTCCTCCTTCTTGGTCTATCATTACCAAGCAATCAGATCCTAGAATATCCTTAATCTCCTTAATTAATGAAATCACTTGCTTTTTATTTAGCACATTTCTATTAAAAAGAATTACTCCTAATGGTTTGAACTTTTTTAAATAATTCTTTTCTTCTTTATACAAAGTAAAACTTTTTATTCCTACTATTATAGAAAAATTATTCATAAGACTTGATAATGCATTTACTTTTTTTTAGTATATTTAAACAATATTCTTCAGATTCTTTTTTTGTTTTAAATTTTCCTAAAAGAATTCTATAGTAAATGTTTCCACTTTTAAGATTAATTTTTTTATATTCATATGTTTTTTTAGAAATCTCTGGATAAATACCTGATAATCTTTTCCATTCAATAGGAACTAGTTTCTCGTTAGATACGGAAGCTAATTGTATATAATAAAATTTAGTTTTTAATTCTTTCTTATCCTTCTTTTTTTCAATCTCATTTTTGGGATTATTTATATTTTCTTTTTGTTCAATGTTTAATTTTGACTTTACTTTTTCGACTTTAATTTCATTCTCATTATTAAGTTTATTTTTGTCATCTTTATTTGCAATCTTAATTTTTGGCTCTTTTTCAGCTAATTTAAAATCTTTTTTATTTTTTAAGTTATTTTTATTTTCTATTTTACTAGGCTGTGTATTTTTATCATCCAGTCCATCTGACTCACTTCTTTTATTCTCTGTATCATTTAAAGTCAAATATTTTTTTTCTGTATTATCACTGTTACTATTTTTATTTTTAGAAACTATTGCATTGTCATTATTTTCTATATCTGATTTTTTTTTAAATGCATCCCATAATTTGCTATCAGAATGAGGAAATAGTTCAACTTCTTCAGGCTTTACCTTTATTACATTATTTTCAGGCTCTATCACTGGTATTTTATTGTTTGTTAGCTTATTAAAATCTAATTTAAGGTAATTAAAAACACCTATAGCCCATAATAAAATAAATAAATTTATTAAAGAAAATAATATTATAATAATTTTATAACTTTTTTTTATAGTATAACCTTTCCTTTACATCTTATCTTTTACACTTACAGATAACAAATCAAGACCATTCTTTAGTACTTTTTGAATAATATTTAAAATCAAAAATCTAACATGCGTTAATTCTGAATTTTGCTCTGCTAAAATTTTATATTTATTATCGCTTTTTCCTAAACTCCAATAAGAATGAAAGTTTCCTGCTAGCTCAATCAAGAAATATACTATTCTATGAGGTTCTCTGTAAGCTACTGAAGACTCAATAATTTTTGGCCACAATGACAAACTTTTAATCAAATCTATTTCAGGAATTGATAGGCTAGCACTTTTAGTTTTAATTTGCTTTATATTAATTTGTTGTTTTTTTTGTTCAGCAATTCTTTTTATTGAACTTATTCTTGCATACGCATATTGAACATAAAAACTTGGATTCTCATTAGTTTCATTCAAACATTTTTCTAAATCAAAGTCTAAATGAGCATCATTTTTTCTTGTTAACATAAAAAATCTAAGTACATCTTTTCCAATTTTTGGCAAAATATCACTAACAAGAACAAAGTTTCCATCTCTTTTAGACATTTTTATTACTTTTTTTTTATCTATTAAATTCACAATCTGACATAGTTTTACTGTGAATACAGTATTTTTAAAGCCTAAAGCTAATAATGATGCTCTAACCCTATCTATATATCCCGCATGATCGGCACCCCAAATATTAATGATCTCATCATATCCTCTAATAGCTTTATCATAATGATATGCTACATCTGATGCAAAATAAGTCCAGTCACCGTTTTCTTTTTTTAATACTCTGTCACTTTTATCTCCGTGCAAGGAAGATTTAAACAGCAATTGTTTTACAGGTTTCCATTTTTCTGATTTTTTACCTTTTGGTTTTTCTAAAAATCCATTGTAAATATAGTCATTTTTTTTTAAAATTTTATAAACATTTTCCATTAATCCATTATCATGTATTTTTTTTTCAGAAATAAAGTTATTAAATGACACACCTAAGTCACTTAAATCTTTTTTAATTAAATCTAAATTATTTTTTACAGCATATTCTTTTAGTTTCTCAAAATCATTGATATTAAAGGAGGGACTTTTTATAAGTTTTTCAGCAATCTTTTTTAGATATTCTCCTTTGTACATATTTTCTGTCATTTTTAGATTTTCTGAATTAGCATAATTTTTTAAATGATGCTTTAATGTTATTGCCAAATTTTCTACTTGAGTTCCTAAATCGTTAACATAATATTCTTTTGTGACAATAAAACCAGTTTTTGATAATAACTTAGATAAAACGTCACCAAAAATAGCTCCTCTCAAATGTCCAATATGCAAAGGACCTGTAGGATTTGCAGATACAAACTCTATATTGACCTTTCTATTATTACCGAGATTACTAAAACCAAATTTGTCTCCTTTCAAACTAATTTTATTTAAAAAATTCAACCAAAATTCGTTAGAAAAATATAAGTTTAAAAATCCTGGTTCAATGAACTCTGCCCTATCAAAATATTTATTTTTAAGCAAGGTGTTAATTAAAATTTTAGATATATTTTTTTTATCAAGCTTTAATATTTTACTAACTACTAGTATTACATTTGATGAAATATCACCAAATTTTTTATTTTTTGGTTGTTCACAGGTAACTTTGTTTTCTATACCCTCGTTTAAATTTTTAAAATTTTGATATAGAGCATCTAATATTTTATTTTTTGTTTCTTGATAAATATTCAATTTAGTACCAGCCCTTATTGATATCAAAAAGTTTTTTGTGCTCTCTTATAGCATATCTATCAGTCATGCCAGCAATATAGTCTGAAACTACCCTAGCTTTATTGCTATTAGTTTTTTTAATACCTGCGTTCCATTCAAGAGGCAATAAATCAGGCTCTTTAAAATAAAGCTGGAATAAGTCTGATACTATTTTTTTTGCCTTATTAGTCATAATATTAATTTTCCAATGTCTATACATTTTATTCATTAAAAAACTTCTAATTTCAAATATATTTGAGTTCATTTCTTTTGAAAAAGTTACTAATGGTTTTTTCATTTTTCTGATATCATCAGCAGATTTAGGGTCAAGCAAAGATATATTTTTTTTTGTTTCTGAAATAAGATCATCTATCATTTTTGAAATAATATACCTTTTTATTTCATTAACTATCCTTCTAGTTTCTTTCTTAAATTTATTATGATATGTATTTTTCATAAATGTTTTTAAAATTGCAAATTTTTTAAGTACATCTTCTTCATTAAAAAAACCTGCTCTTATTCCATCTTCTATATCATGACTAAAATATGCAATATCATCAGATAATGAAGCAACCTGAGCTTCTGGGCCGCACCATGTATTTAATTCTAAATCCATTCCTTTTGCAATATAGTCAGATATTGCAAATGGTATATATTTTTTTTTAAATGGACCATTATGCTTTACTATCCCTTCTAAGGTTTCCCAAGTAAGATTTAAACCATCAAAATTTCCATATTTTTTTTCTAAATTAGTTATTATTCTAAGAGTATGTGCATTATGGTCAAAGCCTCCATGACTTCTCATAGAAAAGTTTAGCGCATCTTCTCCTGCATGTCCAAAAGGAGTATGCCCTAAATCATGAGCTAAAGAAATTGCTTCCGCTAGATCTTCGTCTAGATTTAGTGATCTTGAAATTGTTCTAGCTATTTGGCTAACCTCAATTGTATGAGTAAGTCTTGACCTATAATGGTCTCCTTCGTGATGTACAAATACTTGTGTTTTGTGTTCTAATCTTCGGAATGCAGCGGAGTGGATAATCCTGTCTCTATCTCTTTGATAGACAGATCTATTTTTATCCTCTTTTTCATTAAACAATCTTCCTTTCGTCTTTGAAAACTGAGTAGCAAATATAGCTATATTTTTTTTAAACATTGTAAAAGTTCCTATAAAATATTATATAAGTTAATATGAATAAAATCGATAATTTAAATAATAAAAAACTTGAAGTATCTGCTTCTGCCTTAGAACAAATGAAAAAAATATTATTTTCTGAAAAAGCAGGTAATTTTATACGTTTAAGTGTTGATAGTGGAGGTTGCTCAGGTTTTTCCTATAAATTTTCAATTGATAAATCTTATAATGAACAAAATGACATAAAATTAATTAAGGAAAAACAAAATTTAGTTTTTGTAACAGACTCAATTTCATTAAAATTTATCGAAAACTCTATAGTAGATTGGAAAGAAGATTTTTCTAGCGCCCAATTTGTAATAGAAAATCCGCAAGCAAAAGCAAGATGTGGTTGTGGTACTTCTTTCTCTATATGAGCGAAATTAAAGTAGCCTCATGGAATGTTAATTCAGTTAGGGCACGAATAGACTTAATTTTAAAATGGATTAAAACTAACAACCCAGATATTTTGTTGCTTCAAGAAATTAAAGCAAGAGAGGAAGATTTTCCTTATTCTGCTTTTGAAAATCTTAATTATAATATTAAAGTTAATGGACAAAAATCATATAATGGAGTCGCCATATTTTCTAAATTTCCGTTATCAGATATACAAATAAACCTTCCTACATTTGAAGATCCTCAAGCAAGGTATTTAGAAGCTTGGGTTGATTATAAAGACAAAGGATTTAGAGTTGCCTCAGTTTATGCTCCTAATGGTAATCCTATTAACTCTGATAAGTTTAATTATAAGCTAAATTGGTTAAATAGCTTTTACAAACACATATTAAACCTACAGGAATATGAAGAAAAAATAGTTTTAGGAGGAGATTATAATATTTGCCCAACTAAAAATGATGTAGCTAATGAAAATATGATATTAAATGACGCTGTATACCAAGAAGAGTCTAAAAACTTATTTAGAAAGATTTGCAATGCTGGTTTCTTTGATGCCTTTAGATCTCTACATAGTAATAATGGTTTTACTTATTGGGATTATGGTCAAGCCTATCAGAGTAATCTAGGAATTAGAATTGACCATTTTTTACTATCATCTTATGCACTAGACTCTCTTAGTGCCATTTATGTTGACGAAACACCAAGAAAACAAAAAAAAACTTCTGATCATGCCCCAATAATAGCAACTTTTTCATTTTAATATGATAATATTAAAAAGAAATTATTTCTTAATATATCATAAATATAAGTACAGATGTGCAATTGGTAAAAATGGAATAAAACGCCTTAAAAAAGAAGGAGATTATTGTACTCCAACAGGACAATTCAGTTTAGGTCCTATATATTATAGAAAAGATAGAATAAATAAATTAAATACTAAACTTAATGTTTATCCTATTACAGAAAATATGATTTGGGAGGATAATCCAAATAATAAAAACTATAATAAATTAAATTTAAATAATAAAAAATCTAGAGAGAAACTGTTTAGGAAAGATAATATTTATGACATTATAGTAGTTGTAAACTACAATAATAAACCAGTAGTTCCGGGTAAGGGAAGTGCTATATTCATCCATATAGCTAGAAACAACTATTTCCCTACTAAAGGATGTATAGCTCTAAACAAGAAAGATTTAGTATTTCTAATAAGTCAATTATCAATAGATGAAAAAATTTTAATCAGTTTTTAACCTTATATATCAGCATAGCAAAACTCTTCTTTTTCAGCTCCTGGGTGAGTAACAGCTCCATTAATAGCAGGTCCTACTAACTGAGCATACTTCCAAAGGTCTCCAGATTGATACTCATTTTTTTTTGGCACCCAACTAAGCTTTCTTTTTTTCAATTCATCTACAGATAGTTCAACCTCTAAAATACCTTTAATAGCGTCTATAGTAATTATATCTCCATCTTTTATTAATGCTATAGGACCCCCTACAGCAGCCTCAGGTCCTACATGTCCAATACAAAACCCTCTAGTTGCCCCAGAAAACCTACCATCAGTTATTAAAGCAACTTTATCTCCCATTCCTTGCCCATATATAGCGGATGTAGTAGCCAACATTTCTCTCATTCCGGGACCTCCCTTAGGGCCTTCATATCTAATTACAATAACATCTCCCTCTTTATATTGTTTATTTTCAACTGCTTTATATGCTTCTTCTTCAGCATCAAATACTCTAGCTGGTCCCTTATGAATTAACCTATTCATACCAGCTACCTTAACTATTGATCCTTCTGGAGCTAAATTTCCTTTTAACCCTACTACACCTCCTGTATTAGTAATAGGATTACTAGTAGTTCTTACCACTTTTTGATTTTTAGGAAATTCAATTTTACTTAAATTTTCTTTAACTGTTTTTCCAGTTACAGTTAAACAGTTAGTATTTAAAAAGCCTCCATCTAATAACGCTTTAAGTAGTACTGGAACTCCTCCAACTTCATACAAATCTTTAGCAACAAAACTTCCTCCTGGTTTCAAGTCTGCTATGTAGGGAGTTGATTTAAAAATTTCTGCAACATCAAATAAATCAAATTTAATACCTGCCTCGTTAGCTATTGCAGGTAAATGCAATGCCGCATTTGTTGAACCTCCTGATGCGGCAACAACTCTTGCAGCATTTTCTAAAGACTCAATAGTCACTATATCCCTAGGCCTAATGTTATTGGATAATAGGTTCATTACTGTTTTACCAGACTCATAAGCATACTCGTCTCGGCTCTCATATGGTGCAGGAGCCATAGTTGAATTTGGAATAGCTAACCCCAAGGCCTCAGAAACACATGCCATTGTAT
>MDTC01100626.1_pt1 | contig 20678 bp, 29 predicted proteins | sample 811181 | NCBI WGS metagenome assembly MDTC01 (sample SAMN05326644, study PRJNA326480) | marine metagenome | isolation source: seawater | place: Pacific Ocean: North | collected 2011 | reverse complement strand
GCACCACAAGAAACAGAAGTAGAATCCTACATAGTTGGCGGCATCAAACAAGATGTCAAAAAAGGCCAATTCAGCAAATTTAAACTGTAAGTAGTTCAAACATATGGACGATAAAAATTACAAACCAGTTAACACCAATAAGGTAAAAGAGAATACTTCACCATTCACAGGTGCTCTGGGATGGCTTGACAATAGATTACCAATTTTTAGAATGTTCAAACATGAATATCTAGACTTCCAGGTGCCAAAAAATTTAAATTACTTTTGGAGTTTTGGTGGTATATTGATGTTCTGTCTAATAGGACTTATTATTACAGGACTTGTTCTAGGTATGCATTATAAACCAAGTGTGGATGATGCCTTTGAGTCGGTAGAAAAGATCATGCGAGATGTCAATTATGGTTGGCTGATTAGATATGCACATATGAATCTGGCATCCTTCTTTTTTATTGCAGTATACCTACATATGTTTAGAGGACTCTACTATGGTTCTTATAAGGAGCCTAGACAATTGATGTGGATATTAGGAGTAATTATATATTTCCTAATGATGGCCACTGCTTTCTTAGGATATGTATTGCCATGGGGACAAATGAGTTATTGGGGAGCCACAGTAATCACAAGCCTGTTCAGTGCAATACCGTTAGTAGGAGATTACATTGTAACACTACTTTGGGGAGATTATGCAGTTGGTGATGCTTTTTTGAATAGGGCATTTATTTTACATTGGTTGATCGCATTCCTGATTGTTGGTGTGGTATTGTTTCATGTGATAGCATTACACATGACTGGTTCAAACAATCCAATGGGAATTGAACCTAAGGATACAAGAGACACTGTGTCTTTCCATCCATATGTAACAACCAAAGATTTATATGCCTTTCTGGTGTTTGTTTTATTGTTTATGTTGGTGATGATGTATGCTCCAAATGTATTAGGACATGCAGACAATTACATTAAAGCCAACCCTATGGTCACACCTGCACATATAGTACCTGAATGGTACTTCTTGCCTTGGTATGCTGTATTAAGAGCAATACCTGACAAATTGGGCGGTGTGATTGCAATGGTATCTGCAATCGGCATTATGGCCTTGCTACCATGGTTAGATACAAGTAAAATTAGATCCAATGTGTTTAGACCCATCTGGAAACAATTCACATGGTTCTTGGTTGGAGACTTTTTCTTATTGATGTATGTTGGTGCGATGCCGGCCGAAGGACTTTGGATACTGTTGGGCAGGATCGGAACAGGGTATTGGTTTGCCTACTTCTTGATACTTGCACCTGTTGTAGGTTGGTTTGAAAAACCATTACGAGTGCCAGATTCCATACACGAGGCCACTTCGTTAAGCAAGAAATAACAGCCTTTTTCTACATCAATAAATACGTTCATAATGCCTAGGATATCAAGAAACGTTAGAGATAAAGGAACTACCGGACACGGATGCACAAGAGTGATTGGAGCAAAAGCAACACAAAGGACTGTGTTTGCAAATAGCACTGCTATACTTAGACCAGGAGATCCATGTTTGCCACACACTATATTGGTTTGTTGTCCACCGAAGTGTGTTGGTCACGGTGCCAAAGTGAACAGAGGTTCGAGGAACGTATTTGCTGAAGGTAGGCCTGTGTCAAGGGTAGGAGATTCAATGGACTTTGGAGCACTTTTTCAAGGCTCTCCTAACGTGTTCGCGAATGGATAATCATGACAGTCAATAAAGGCCTAAAATCATTAATCGAATCCACACCAAACTTTTCCAATCAAACATTGGAAAATGCTATTAATGAATTGAAAATAGGATGGGCAATTAATTCAATACAATTAGATACAGACATTACAAATAATATAATTCTTACAACCACACAAAAAAATGATATAAAAAACACGATAAACAATATTGCCTATTTGAATATAGGCCGCTATCTGAACGATATTGTAAGGCATACTAACATAATATTAGACGGATCTATTATACCAGGTGATCCTGATATAGTGACAGATGACAACGGGCAAGGAAGTTTTCGTGAAATTTTGCAATTGGTACAAGGATTACAATCAACAATACCTGAGCAATTTGGAATCACACCTGCAGAAAAAAACAGAGATGTAAATGATCATTTAGGTATTTTGAACAATATGTTTTCTGAAACAGAAGATAGTTCAAAGCCTGTGTTCACAAGTATAAAAGAAAGCCTCACTTTTATTAATAATGCAAATTTGGCAACCGAAACAGCATTGATCACAGCAATAGATAATTTAAAAAGTTTTATAAACTCTGTTGTTGGAGATTCCACAGACTTCCAACAAACATTAAACACATTTGCTTCGGCAGTTGCAACAGCCAATACAAATTTTGATTCGGCTTTACAGGTACAACCTTACAGCGTCAAAAGAACTCAATTTATTGCAGACAGGGACAGCATTGTTACACAGCAAAATTTAGAAAATTCAAATATAACAAGCCTAAGAACATTTACAGAATCTCTATCAAACAATTCTGCTTTCGTGGGATTGGCAGATGATCCACAACTTAGACAACTAATGGGCAGGGTAGCACAAAATCAAAATTGGGTGAACTACTTTACGGATTATGAAAAAAATCAAAGTTATAGCAATCCAATTTACAACATTGCCACTGACTCCGATAAATCAGCAACAATAGATCAAGTACTAGCATTAAAAGGGTTACCGGACGTCAAAGATTTCATAGATATAGAAGCAGTGGCCGATAAAGCATCCAGAGATTCCAGAATTGATACAAAAAACTTTGATAATCTACCTGTAGAACAAGTAATTGAAAATTGCTGTAGACAGTTGAATATTAGTATAGTTGGAACAGTGTACAATCAAAGTGAAAGACTCTTGAGTAACTTAAACGAACAAGACAGAAATATTGTAGCCGATCAATTGGATTTGAACGAATCTACAAATACTCTATCCTAAAAAATTATTGCTTATCTTTTGTATGAGCCTTGCCTGATTTTCTTCCACGCATATAGTATTTGGATGGTTCATAGTCCCATTTCATACCATGGTGGCCTCTGACATCAGCATATAACATTCTAATTTTTACCAGAAATTTGTATATCGGGTTATGGGTTACTCTCACTTTTTGTCTTAACGTCCTATCTTCTTTTTTCTACCTAGTGGTAATTTTTGGTCTTTGACGAAAAGTTCTCCACCCTTCGTCATCCACTCGATAGTTATCATCTTGGACTTAGAACTACCCTGATATGACTTGACTGCCTTCTTGAAAGACAGTGCCTCCACTTCCTTTTGCTCGGCTCCATCTGTAATTTTAAATTTTCTCATTTTTGGCATATATGTAATTTAGCATAGACTTGACAAAAGGTCAACTCTGTGCTTAAATATTATTGTAAATGTTGAAGTTGTGTATTAGTTTTGACGGACCTGGGGGCAGTACCCAGCACCTCCACCATACTAGGATTGGTGGCTTACGTAATCCCTTCCGGGGGTGACTTAGGATCGACGTATTATGAAAGCACAATGGAGTTTACCCAGTTGGTACGAGGTAACGGCCAGTTTTTAAATGCAAACAAAAGAGCATTAGGTTTTGCTGACCTAACTTTAATGTTACCAAGCAAAACTGCACTTAGATTAGCGGCCTAGTCCAATAATCTTGGGGTCAGGGGCACCTCGCAACAGAACGCCCCACCTCTTTTAAAGCACCACAAAACTTATAGTAGCACTAAAATTACTATCAAAAGGCTTTAAATATTATTGTCAAGGGGAGTCTTTAATGTTTACATGGGCACAAAAGAGAACAAATTATTGGGCAAAGATAAGAAAAAAAGCACCAAAGGTGCCAGATATCACTTGTCCTGCAATTGATGATATTATCAATCAATTAGAAAAATTGGTTGGTAAAGAATTATCAGAAAAAAAATTTAAAAGTTTTGAAAAGAAATTAGATAAACTTAGAAATGCAAACGAGAAATTGAGAGATTCTGGCATATATTGGCATGATGCTTGTAAAGAAGCAGTACGAGACTTGCTAGGAAAGAAAAAAACGAGGTAATATTATGTGGAAAGTATTCATTGTAATTTGTGCATTAGGTAACCCGTGTGTGATGATGGAAGAAGATCCAATACAACACTACACTGATTACGATAAGTGTATGATAGTTGCGGAAAAGAAGCACAACATGATTAAAGATTCGTTTTCTATCTACGGTTTCCAGGTTGAAAGCACAGAATTCAGTTGTGTCAAAGTTGACAACTTGACAAGTTCATAAAAATCGCTTATAATTATAGAGTAATTTGAAGTTAATCCTATTGTAGGAAGTTTGCTTTAGGTTGCACTCATTAACTATAGGAGATTGTATGAGCAAAGTAAAAATGCTTCTGGACGTCGTAGAAGAAGTCAAAACAGAAGCACCACAAGACGTTCCTAATTGGAATAGCAAATTCGCAGAAGCCAAAATTAATTTACAAAGACAGATATCAAAAGGTAGACTTTTACCAAAAGGTGTAGAGGATCATCCGTTAGAACACTTCGCATTCAACTATTCTGTACAACGTGATGTGAGAGCAGGCCACGTAATGAATATAATGAAAAAGTTTGATCCAAGGGTCTGTTGCCCAGTGTCAGCAGTGAAAAGATCAGATGCAGAGACACTTTACATTTTTGACGGACAACATAGAGCAGTTGCCCTTGCATTATTGGGTTGGAAATCCATACCAGTTACAATAGTAGAAACAGATGAGCCTGCCTTTGATGCCGAGGCATTTGAAATAGTGAACGATTCGGGTATATTAAGAGCAGGCACAGAAGAGATACACAGATGCTTATTGCACAGATATAAAATGGGAGAAACAGAAACTGAAAGAGTTGTTACTGCCCATGTTGTACAAGAGATATTTGATGAATGTAAAATTGATCTTGAACCTAAACGTGTGAGAAAAAGCACAGGAAAGTGTGGACCAAACAAACATTATTTCTCACATTTTGATTATGCATACAAAGGTATGAAGATGGCAGGCGGTCCTGGTTTAAGAGATGCTCTAATGGCCATTAAGACTGTGTATGGAGACGAAGAGGGCGGTGAGATTAATCAAGGATTGTTTATAGGATTAATGAAGCAGTATCAAATGGGAGCAGAAGCAAAACGTCTTAACCGACTGCCCGACGATTGGATGATTAAGATGTTGGAAACTGCAATGAAAGTATGCCCTAGTGCAACACTAATACACACAGCCACAAAAAAGCAATGGCAACACGCAAACGGTGTAGGTTGGGACGCACCTGTGGCGATGGGCCACATGTTGCGAGAAGTGTATCTAACAGAAGATGGCACATTCGAACCTAGTTATATGCCCAATGTTACCTTAAAGTTAGAAGAAGGTGATATTGCACCCGAGTCAGAAGCACAGACGGCCTTCAACAAATATATCAAGGAAAATTAATGAAAGAAGAAGATGTTGCAAATTTAGTTGATGGATTAAAAAAACTTGCAAATTTTAGGAAGTCTACGGGTATAAATCCATTAGACAATTATGGATACAGAGAACTTATGCAAGTGGTTGAACTAAGGCAGATATTGCCCAGTATCAAAAAAACTCCTGGCAGAAAAGGTGAAGATGCAAAAGCAGATAATGATGGATATCAAAATATTGAATTGAAGAGCAGTCAATTTGAAAAAGACCCAAGTATTGATAATTGGCAATCTGCTATGTTTGACATGAGCAAAACTGATGACATTAAAAAACTTTACGAATTTGAAGGATTCGGCCATTCATTATTCCATAAAAATGGAGATGCCATTCCTATTGCAAGTTATTGGATAGGTAAAAATCATATTAAGAAACTACACCCTTTATTTGATAAAAAAGTAAATGAATATAAAGAATTAAAAGAAAATAAACCGGGTGGAAGATTAGCAATTTATATATCTGTGAAAGAAGTTTTACAATATGTTGATGCAAAAGATATTATTTGGTTTAAGGATGGAGTAAAAGTTGAGTCTGTGTTATTATAGGTGCTTTGTAACAAAAAATAATAAAACAGAAGAGTATGGATATGGACTTCCATGGAGAGATGTACGCAAAGAAGTTCAGAAACATTATGATGAAGGTGCTGATGCAGTAGAACTAGAAATGATAACAGAAGAAGAATTCAATGATAGACTTCCAAAGCCTTAACAACCTGCCAGAGATAAACTTCAAGAGCAAAGAACGTCCTGCACTAGACGAACTTGCAAAATACATAGATCGTATGAAAAAGACTTTGTTCGAAGATTGTTGGAGCCAGACCACAAAGAAACACATTAAGGCATCCTTGGTGCTCTACATCAGAACTATGCAAAAACAACTGGCACCCATGGGATACCATTACAAGTCAGTCGATATCAAGGACAAACAGCATCTTGAACATGTGATACCACAAAACAAAATTATTACTGCATATTTGAATGATAAAATAACTGCACGTTTAGTTTTACAAATGCCTTTGTGTTTGATAGATGACGCAGACAAACACATACTAGAAGGTGACTGGCAGACTGCTGGTAATTGGGAGTATCCTTTTAAAAGATATAAAAGTGCAGGATTTAATAAAACTATTAAAGACGTCAAAGGCCAAGTAATAGACTTAGAAACATACACTTTACAACAACATTTTGACTTGATAGGGCACAAGGTTGACAATTAACCAAATTTCATATATAATGGTAAACAACAAGGCGAGCATCGGGGTGACAGGTGCGTAGAAACTCATTTGTAACCTCAACTTTGGAACCCGCAATAGGGCGATGCATTGTATGAGCCTACCCTTGGTGACAGGGGGACTGGCGAGACTGCGTAGAATCTGTTCCCGATGTTAGGCCTTGAAATTACATAGTAGATTATGAGAAAAAAATCCAAAGAAATACTTGATAACCTAAGCAAAATTACAGAAAAACCAAAAGATAGGTTTGCTCCAAAACCTTCTATACCTGATACAAACCGTATGTGGAAGTCTCAATTATCAGATGGCATACATGAATGGCCTAAAGAATACCAAAAAGGGCCATGGAATAAGGAAGTTGATGAGGAAGGTAATGTAGATTACTGGACACCATATGACAGGATATATGGAGGCCTTTATGATATAAAATTAATACAAAAAGATGGAACCCAGTACATTGGCAAAATACACAAGAAGAGGAGATTACGTAAGGGATTGAATGGGAATAATTTTTATCAGGAAATAAGAGTCACAGCAGACGGTAGATGGTTTGACAATAGCGGTATGCCCATAGATCCGCCTACCAAAGTGGAAGATGAGGAAGTAAAAGAATCAATAGGTTTTTCAAGACGTGAACTTACTGACGAGGAGAAGGCAGAAATGGCCAAGTACAAAGCCGAAGAAGAAAAGAAAATGTTGAGTAAATTAAAATGAATGAAAAGATTGATCAATTTGAACTAGAAGAAAAGAGATCGGGTGGTGCTGTGTTTGAACAAGGTGTAAGACAATCAAAAGAACACAAAGCCATAAGACGTATAGCACAACCTTTAATGGCGAAATATTGGAAGGACAGTGTTACCAATTTACACAGAATCTATAAGGTGGCAGAATATCTGCACAACAGATCAAAGAGGCATAAATGACACCATTGGCAAAAATGTTTTTACCAAGCAAAGATAGATTGTTGCACAATGCAAAAACAATGATGGACAATGCACAAGATCCTTGGTTCAAAAACTATTGGACCAATGTTTATGCTCATCTTTGCAAACAATATAAAAAACTTCACTAAATAATTTTGGTAACGCCATCATCCAGATGACGTGGGTAGAAAAAAGGACCTTTGAAAGCCATAAGAACAGGCCCTCCCTATGCAAGATCCTTGCTAACTTTAATAAAAAAGTTTATAATAATATATGAATGAACTGATAGCGGTATCTACAGGACTATTCGCTGGCACAATCACAGGTATAGTGCCAGGAGCAGGAGTCATGGTGGCTATGATTATAGCAACGCCTTTGTTGATGCACTTCGATGTGATTCAGTTACTATTGTTCTATATGTCATTGGCCAGCATGGTTCAATTTACAGGAACCATACCAGCAGTCTATTTAGGTGTGCCGGGCGAGACTAATAGTTTACCTGCTGTGATAGAAGGAACAAAATTCAACAAACGTAAAATGGCCAAACTGGCAATAGGTATTTGTGCAATAGGAAGTGTGATAGGTAGTCTCGTTGCAGTTGCTATTACATATGGATTCATCTCTGTACTAATAGATCATATGACGGTTTTCTTTAGCAACGCAACCAAGTTCTATCTATACATTTTTATAATCATGTTTTGTCTTTTGGTTTACAACAAAAAGAATATACTTGTTAATTTGGTATTGTGTGTTGTTGGATTTATATTGAGTGTTCCAGGAGAGTCGGATATATCACCGGACTTCCGTTACACCTTTGGTGTAGAAGACTTGCAATTTGGCATTCCTTTGATACCTGTGTTGATCGGCTTTCTCATTGTCCCCACAATAGCAAAGATGTTCAGTACATCAAATCCAAATGTGTTCTTACCTAACGTGGATATAGGATTTTGTAAGGTGGTAAAATATTTTAAGAAAAAATGTATTCCAAGTTCGTTACGAGGTAGCGTCATAGGATATCTTTGTGGCTTCGTGCCTGGTGTCAGTACAGTCTTATCAACCAACGCAAGTTATTCTTTCGAGAAAAAATTACATCCTAACAATCCAGGTAAGTTGTTGGTATCAAGCGAAACTGCAAACAACTCTGGACAATTTGCTAGTATGCTACCATTGTTACTAATTGGAATCCCTATCACAGGATCCGAAATAGTTTTATATAGTATGCTTGTTGATGCTGGCTGGTCACCATTCCAATTTGACAATGTCAGCAACAATGCCGATATGATCTTTAGGCAGATAGTACCATGGTTCGTAGTGGCCAATGTAATTGGCCTGATAATTGCATGGCCTTTAGCGAAGAAAGTTCTGAAAATATTTGCCACTAGCAAAAAATATATGATTGCAGTATTGGCCTTAGGTATGTTAATATTAAACACATATTTAGGAATATTAGATTATAGAGTTTGGTTGTATACAATTTGTGTTTTCGTATTTGGTTGTATAGGACTTTTAATCAGAAAATACGAAACAGTGCCTTTGATATTCATGTTCATATTAGGCAACGATATGGAAGGCGTATTTTATAGACAAATGCTATTATAGGAGACAATGATGAAAATAAAAATAAAAGAAATATCACTTGCAATAATATCAACAATTACAGTTATTGCATTAACTCTGGTTCTTTTACACTATTTTGAAACGCCAAGTAAGGCAGAGACTCAGGAGCCAATTACACTAATCAATAGCGGAAAGGCAGGCGGTTCATTTAATGCACGAACACTTATGTACAAGGAAGGATTAATTGCATATGGTTACAATGTAAAATTTGAAAACATTGGAAAGATATCACAAGCGGTCAAACTGTTTAAAGAATCCAAGGAGCCAACAATAATGGTTTATGCAAATAATCAAGTGTATAAGCAAAACTTATTCCACACAGAAGAAAATTTTATCATGGCAGAATATCAACAACCTTTGTATGTATGCAGAACAAATGCAAGTTTAGGTAAGAAGGAAAAATTGACTGTTGCACATGGTAAAGGGTATGATCCAAAATTGTTACAAACTTTATTGGGTGATGATATAATTCTTGTGCCATATAAAAATAGTGGTGCTATGTTGAAAGGTATCTTAGGTGGAGATGTGGACATGATGGTGAACAACCAAGGCAAAAGTTTCAAATATATGAAATCGGGCAACGGACAATGTGAACCATCAAATCAATTACCTATGATGATTGCAACTGTGATTGGTAAGAATATCGATTTACAATTGATACGAAAAGTAATATTTGATATATCAATGGACATTCAATTTATAGAATATCATACTACAAGGAAATTAATTAGGCCATCAAGCACATGGGCATACGAACTTGCGGTGGTTCAGACGTTAGAAAAAGGATATGAAATCAAATAGTTTAAAACTTGCTAAAACGTCCATAAGCGATTTTCATAAATCGTTAATGACTTATTATGATCTTTGCAAAATAAAACAAAAGGAACACGTCGGATTTTCTGCCAAAAAAGTGGGTAGGATAACGATCCCAGAGTTCACCATACCCAAGGAACACGTCGAGGATCGTACAATCCTGAGAGATAAAAAATGGGGTAGCAAATCCAAATGGCGTGATTACATGCAGTCACAGGGTTATAACAAACACAACACCATTATGCAGATGGTTGATCATGACAAAATGCCGACTCCTTTGATGGATGTACTGTTAAAACTTCCTATTAAATATCCTGTATTCAGTCTAAACATCCAACCTCCAGGAGCCACTGTACCGGCCCATGAGGACACATGGAGAATATGGTATGACAAAAACCCAGCACTTGCCGAAAAGTATACCTTCGCAGACACTTGCTTCTATATTGTATTCATAACCAAACAGGATACGGGACACACCTTTAGTGCCGGTACCATGAGCCTAACCTGGGAGCCTGGTGACGTAATTGAGATGCCGCATTATACAAATCATGCAACTGCTAACAGTAGTTTTACTCCAAAGATGCTTGTACAATGCCTTGGTATTAAAAAATGAATTGGGCACTAGAAGTCAACAATAAATTTTTTTACGATAAGATAGAGGCTATAAAGGAACACAACTCTTCCGGCTCTGCAATTAAGTTTCATACACCTTCATCATATAATAAATTTGATTTTACTATTGAACCTACGAAGACACTGGAAGAATTGTGTCTGGGAATGGCCAAAAAAATAAGAAGTGAACACGAGTTTGTAAATTTGTGGTACAGCGGAGGTTGTGATTCCCATTACATTCTCCAAGTTTTCTTAGAAAATAAAATTAAAATAGATAAAATTATAATGGTTAAGTCTGGATATATTAACGCAGATTTTGAAATCAACGACTATGCAATTCCATTTATTAAAAAAACCAATTTAAAATATGAAATCCGTGTGCCAGATCAAGAATATTATAAAAATTTTTATATAAAAAAGAATATCCAACAACCAACCCAAAATAACTTTTGGCACCACTTCCGTCTAAACAATCACTTTGAAAATTTAAGAAAAGAAAGCACAGATACTGCTAACATATTCGGAAAAGAAAAGACAAAACTCTGTTTTATTAATAACAAATGGTACACGTATCTGTTAGATGTAGAAGTCACCCACCAACCCAATCAAATTAATTTCTTTTGTGATGATCCACAAATCTACGCAAAACAAGGGCACATGGTAATGAATGCAATAATAAAAAATTATTCAGAAAAAGATTATAATCATATAACCAACTATAACGAGTTTCAGGATTTTTGGAATGTAGCGATGGGTAGGTATGAAGTATGCAAATTTCCGTTGAAGGAAATGCAATCTGAAACACATATAAACAACAAGGATGAACTGGCAATTAAAGATTCTAGTCAAAATCTTTTGGATGCATGGAAGAAAAGAAATCATGAACTCAAGGAGTCTGTAGGTTGTAATTGGTTTAACAAACAAGATCCTGCATTTGGAACAGTAGGCATTTTTTCTAATTTCTTTGGTTTAACCGAAAACACTGTGAACAATGTAGACGATTTGTTTCCTAATGGTTATAAAATCTAGTAATACCAATGGTTTTACCTGGTTGACTATTTTCCAACTTATGTTATACTAATGGTAATTAGGAGGAACTTTTATGTATAAATGTTCAGTAAAAGCACAATTAGTAATGGATCAGGTTAGATCAAGATGTCAATCTGATACACAAACTAACAACAAGTGGACTGGTAGATCAGGCAACTATATGTACATCATGGGCAGAGAGAATGCCGATGGTAAGGCTACAGGTGTAGTTCATAAAATTGCAGATGACGGTTCGCATAAACTTTGTGGATCTTTTAAAATTATGTCAGACGGTATAATCACAAGATTTACAGGTTTATCAAAAGCAGACTGGAATAACTTTATGAATTCAGCAGAGGCAGAATACAAAAGTAAATATTCAGAACCTGCAACAACAGAACAGGCAACAGAAGACAAGGTTGCAGTTTAAATCTTAGGTGTGTGTTTCGCAAGTAGGTCTAAAATTTCGCGGACACGCACCTAAAACTTATGAGAAATACGACTTTTATTAAATGGATATGTGCAACAATAGGTTTGGTAAGTTTGGTTCTGGCCGGCACATTTTTTGCAGGGACCTTTTATCCAAATAAATGGAGCACTCAAACTATCCAAAAAGAATTTCACAAAAAAGAAGTAAGTGAAGCAATATTTTTAGGGTTTCGAGAACCTGAATTCGACTATAATGACAAAGCAAGTTTTATAACAGCCACTGGCAAGTGTGTTGATTTTCTAAATTTTACTAACGATAGGTTGAGCAGAGTCCCAACATCAATGATTATTGCAATGGCTGGAGTGGAAAGTGCATGGGGTACAAGCAGATTTGCTACCGAAGGCAATGCTTTATTTGGTGTGAGAACTTGGGACAAAACGGTGCCCCAGATGAAGGCAAGAGGAAATCCAGATGCCGCTTGGGGTGTTAAAAAGTACAAAACTAAATGCGATTCTGTAAAAGATATGATTAGGGTGCTTAATAACCATCCTGCTTATAAAGGTTTCAGGGAAGAACGAAAGAAACAACTTAACGCAGGTAAATGGGACTATAAAAAACTATTGGCAGGTATAAGTGCATGGAGTACCAACCCTGAATATGCTAAAATTATATGGATTGCAATAGTTGACAATAATCTACCTTAGTATTATAATTAATAGTATGACGATGCATTTAGAACGTGGCCTTACAATGCTCAGTACTAAAAAACGTAAGTCCAAAAAGTATTCCAAAAAAGATCTCGCAAAATTAGATAAGATGAGAAAAGATAATAATAAGTTTTTTAAGAGTATTGGATTATCCGATCATGTTATGAATAAAGAACAATGGATGAAATATGTTTCGGGCAAACGTAGGCCTAAACTAAAAACTAAAATTTACGAGGATCCGTTTGGCAGAGATAAAACCTATAGCAGGAAAGGACCCGATGTCCCCATGTCTAACAAGGTACCGGTTAACGGTGGTGCCAAAAAAGAACAAATGCAGTATTCAGGCAAAAGAAAACTTATTGGTATTGGCTTAATGCACAAAAGTAATTTGGTTCCTATCTGGGACAAAGAAGGTGCAGAAGAAATATCCAAGATGCGTAGAAACTAATAAGTAATTTCCTATGGCACGTATAGGAAGAAAATCTACATTACAATGGATTAAAGAAGATTATAGATCTAATCCAACACGGTTCTGTTGCGAAGTGATTGGAATGATTTCAAATCTTATTGCGTCACTTATATTGATGTGGTATTCGCCTAACCCACCAATGTTTATAGCCTATATTTTCTTTCTTGTTGCCACTTGCTTTTTGATGTACGGAGCATGGAGTCGAAGAAGTTTTGGCTTCACTGCCATGTATCTGGTATATTTGGGCATAGATGGTATTGGATTCATCAAAACCATACTATAAAAACCTAACAAAATCAACACTTTTAGCAAGACCAACTGCGGTTGACGTATTTGGAAAATCTGCTATAATTGTTGTATGATTAGATTAATAATAATTTGTGCAATTTTCTATGCAGGTTATCAAATTGGCACACAGGGTTTTGATCAGTTCATGTCTTCATTGAATGTTGACAGCATACTGAATTCTGTGTCTGGGGCGATTGCTTGGTTAGATTCGATTGTTCAATCAATGAGAGGATAATATGAAAAATCTAAATAAATTGTTTCTCATATTGTTTGCGAGTCTTTTTCTTGCAAATTGTTCTGCTACATATAACATGAAAAGTGATATGAGTAAGAATGGTGTAATAGATAAAACTCCAAAATGGTATGTGAAATATCCACACACAACCAAAAAGTTCTATCAAGAGGCGGCTTCCGCTGTATCTCCTGATTTGGAATTGGCTGTGAAGAAGGCAACATTACTTGCTAAGGCTAAATTGGCAGACAGGATTAATGGTGAGATGAACAACAGATCTACTATTAACAAGAATGAAGCCGGTACTAACGAGTCAATGACTGTGACTGGTCAAGCACAGGACACAATCGTAAACACAATCAATGATACATTGGTTAGACATTACGAAGTCGACAAACAGATAATCTACACAACTAAAAATAAATCATACAGAGTTTACATTATGGTTAAGTTAGGTAGAGATCATGTTGATGCCATTGTCTCAGAACTAAAGCAAATGAAGTTGGCTAAGACTATTGATACAACTGAAATAGACAAAGCGGCAGATAAAGTACTAGGGAACTAGGACAATATGAAAGATACGACTGTATTAAAATCTATTGTCCTGGTCGGCATAACTTTGGTATTGCTGTTCAACTATGTTGATAGAGCAGAAGCAGGCGGCCCATGGATCAACCAATATTGTGATATTGAAACCACACAGGTCCGTATAATAGATCAACAAGGTAATGTCGTGGATGAGAGAATAGAAGAGAAGGTTGTATGCAAAGACGGTGCAAGTGATTTCCTAGAAGGTTATGGAATAGCAAAAAACTGTCATATGTTCAATTGGATGATGCCGGTTGGTGAAAAATTAATTCCACAAAGAGCAATCGCTTGTGAAAGGATAGATGGCGGATATGAAATTGTCAAAGGCTATCATAATATCGATTAGTTTCCTTTTCATTGCCACGGCAAGTTTGGCGGGCAGTAAGAATCCACAGGAGACAAAAGGCACTTTGTTAGAACTACCATATCCAACTTGGTTTGGTGACAACGAAGCAATTTCCATGACGCAGTTCTTGTTTAGATCAACTCAGTATATGAGATTTAGACTTAATAAACAGGAGAAAAAAGAGCATGAATCAGCAGTATTTTTCATGCTAGATAATGTACCGGACGGTGAGATTGTAAGTTGGTATAGCGACAAAAGAGAAGCAAATGGTAAGGTAAGGGCAATCCATTCATACCCAATATCTGGGGGTTATTGCCGTACATATCAAGCATTTATTAGATTAAATGGTGCTGAAAGGCATATGACAAATAATGCTTGTAAAAGAATCACAGGTACTACCTGGACGTTTTATAAATAAATTTACTAAATAACTACATTAAAGTAAGGAATTTATTACTATGGCAACAGTTGAACCAAAATCTTTATATGCGGTATCGCCAGCAGAACCGCAAATGACATACTTTCAAGTAGCAATAGCACAAGGTGCCTTTGCTGACTCGGCCGACGCAAATGGTGGTAGAGTATCACCGTGTGTTGCACATGATTTCGCAACAAAACCAACAACATTAGCAGAATCAACTAAGGTATCAAGAGGTGCAGTAAGATTTAAACTTATGATGAATTCTCTAGGTATTAGATCTAATTTTAAAATTCATAACATAGTAACAACTTACGCCAGTGATGCAGGTGATAATCCAATTACAAACCTAGCATTTGGTTTAGTTTTCGAAAGTCCAGATTTTATTCCAACAACAGGTACATCAATTGATGGTTCATCTACTGGTTCAAAAGCAGAATACATAGCAGACAAAATTGGTGAAGCACTTAACACTACGCACACAGAGAACGCAAACGTTTATGACCCAACTGAAACAGGTGGTGTTGTTGATCAGGAACTTAGAAATATCAGCCTGACAGTAGGTCCAGTTTCAAGCAATACTGGTACTATAAGAGATGCAATTTCGGTTACTGAAGTCAGTGCATTTGCTCCTAACACGAGCGGACAATTAGCAACTGATAATGCTCTAACATACTCAGCAGAATAATATTACCAAACAATTCAATAGCATTTATTACAGATTTGTGTTATAGTTAAATATAATACTATGTTTATTGCATACCTAACTCTATTATCAGCACTCTCCATATCTGGTGTTGCAATCTTCTATTCTGTTATAGGACTTGCAACAATATTTCCAGGTGCTTTTTGGCCTGTGGTAATAATGGGGTCTGTGCTGGAAGTTGGAAAACTTATCACAGCCTCTTGGTTGTATAGGCATTGGAAACAGACCCGCTTTCTTTTAAAAACATACCTCACAATAGCAGTCGTAGTATTATCTTTAATAACAAGTATGGGTATCTTTGGATTCCTTTCAAAAGCACACCTCGAACAAAACCTTGCAGAAGATACTGTCACACAGAGAATTGATATTATAAACAACAAAATTAAAAGTCAAGAAACATACATCAAACGACAGACACTTGTCATAGACAGAGCAGAAAAAAGTCTTGCCACAACAGGCAAAACAAACACAGATGCAATTTCGATAGAACAACAAAGTTTAAAAGATGTTCAAGACAAATTTAAAACACTACTTGCAGTCGAGACCAATGCTGTCAAAGATCTAAATGACAGGATGAGATCATTAGACAAAGATGTGAGTGATGTATTAACATCAAATAAGTCTTTCTTCAATGAAGAGAAAGCGGCTTCGGATCTAAAAGCAAGTCAAAAAGATGAAAGAGCAGACATTAACAAGAGAATTAGCGAAGCACAGGACAGGATCGCAATACTTAAAAATGATTACGCACAAGACACTGCTGTGATACAATCAAGAATAGACAAATTGAGAGAAGGAAACACAGATGATAAATCTGGTGTGTACACACAAATAAAAGAAGCAGAAGCAAACATATTAAACGCACAAAACAGCATAGACGATTTGGTTGTGGAAAGAGAGCCACTCGAATCCAAAATGATTAAACTGGAAGCAGAAGTTGGTCCTGTAAAATACATTGCCGCATTGGCAGTAGATTGGGGGGTTACAAGCGAAGTTGATACATCCGAGGCAGTAAGATGGATCATTCTAATTATTATTTGCGTTTTTGATCCTTTGGCAGTATTGCTATTGATAGCGGCCAACCAAAGTTTATTAGCAAGATTCCCAGTAAAACCATTACCGCCAGAAGAAGTTTTGGATCTCGAAAAACCGGATGACGAAACAATAGATCTTAAATGGGGACAAGCAATGGCCAAAAAACAAAAAGAGCAAATGGCACAGGCCACTGCACAACTAAAGGATTGGCAGGATAAATTAGAAGCATTCAATCAGAAGGTCCCACTACCAGAAGAAAAACCTGTTGAAATAATTCAAGATCAAGATTCAAACGATTCTGATTGGGGCGACGGAATAGTAGTGCCGGAAAAAAAAACTGACAAAAAAGAAATAGTAGTAGATATCTCAAAAGGTCCAAGACCAACAGTATCTTCTGCACAGGACGGTTTCGATCCTGCCGAAGTTGAAGGTTTTGAGGAATTTAATTCCAATTACGACAAACCAAAAAGGCCCGATCCTGCAGATGTTTTAAAAGAGATAGAAAAAGAAAAACAATTGGAAAAATTTAAACAAAGAGAAAAAGAAGAACAGGAAGCACTTGAAGAAATTTCCCGTAAGGCCAGAGAAGAAGATGAACAATCAATATCCGAACAGATAGAAGAAGTCATGGAGCCTGAAAGAACTAGACCGGATTTTACGGAAATCATAGAGCCTGAACAAATAAGAACCGGAATGATTGGTCAAAGAGTGGTGGATAAGAAAGGCAAGGTAATCGAGCCCCCAAAGACAAAGGATCCAGCGAAACTGACTGATTTTGAAAGAACCGGTATGCTTAATAAATTCCATCAAGAGCATGGAAAGTATGAAGACATTAGTGATTCAGAATTGAAAAAAGAAAGGGACGATAGCAATAAAGCACAGTTCCTAGCAGATGTATCGTTGACCCAGGAAGAAGCAGAGCAACATCCTCCTATAACCGAATCAAGAATGAACTACTTTCAAGATATTATAGATGATATATTGCGTGGCAACACAACATACGAGAATGTTCCAGAAGAATTAAAGAAGACAGTTGCACAAATAATGGATGATAACTTGCCTAATCCGCAAATTATTACAAAAGGTTCCGCTCTCAAAGAACAAAGAGACGAAGGTGTTGAAGAAATGAGTGCCGAAGGACTTAAGGAAAAATTTATGATAGAACCAAAAACGGAAGAACGTCCTATGACTGACGAGGAACTTGACAAATTATTAGAAGGATGGGACGAATCAAACAAACCTGCAGGCAAAACAAGAATGGTAATAAAAAATGGGCAAAAAGTATTTGTACCGATAGAAGATTACCAGCAGAATGAGGAACAAGATGATACTACCTTATGGAATAAAACTAAAGAGTTAGATTTACCAGAGCCTGAAAAGAATGAATTGGATATACCAACTTTAGAAAATACTATAGACGAAGTACCAGAAGTTGTAGATAAAATTAGTATCGAAAATGTCATACCGCAAGAAACTTTTACCAAATACAAAAAAAGAGTCACAACCGATGAAAATTATCGCCAGCAAATAGAGAACAGAATCAACGACCTAATAACTAAAATAGAGTCCGGTGAAGTTAAATTAAATGACTTGACTGAAGAAGATCAAAAAGTTATACTAGAAATATTAAACCAAGAAGAATAAAATGGCCGAAGCAAAAAACATAGAATCAGAAAAAGAAAGACCTGTACTAGGAGAAAAATTAACTAAGAAGAAAAAAGAGGGTACAATTACTCTTGTAACTCCTCCTTCTTTTTTTCAAAATCAAAATAGAAGTTTTTGCTTAATTAATCTTAGCAAAAGAGACAAAGACAATTTTGCCACTCAGATAAACAAATGGATGCCTAAAGAGGACCTTACAATTTATTTGTGGGACGACAATAACTTTAGTAATTTAGACCCCCTAGGTGTTGAGGATGATCCCGAATATGAAAGATATTTAGAAAATTGGAAACCTAACGCACAGGGTAGAGATTATACCTGGTTGCTGAACGCCTGTAGAGCATCAACAACCATAATACTTAACATGGATTATGCTAGTAATCAATTGAAAGTTTGGTCAGGATATATTTTGACACTTTCAAAAACTTGGTTTGTTAATTCTAACCAGGACGATGCACAATCATTTGGAGTTTTGAATAGAAACATAATTGCCGGAATGCATGAATTGTTTCCTAAGATCAAAAAATTAAAAGATAACAAGTAATGGCAGAAGAAAATCTAATCTGCTCCTTCTGTAGTAAATCACGAAAAGACGTAACAAAGATGATAGTTGGCGCCACCAAGGTTGCTATCTGTAACGAGTGTGTCAAACTTTGTGTTGAAATATTAGAAGAGGATATTGTTAAATCTCGTAAAGAAAAACTTTATGCTGGTGATAAAGAAATTTTAAATCCTGTACTAATAAAAGATCACTTAGACAATTACGTGGTGGGACAGGATTATGCTAAAACTGTGATGTCAGTTGCTGTGTCAAACCATTATAAAAGAATAACAACACCACCTAAGGATTTTGAACTAGATAAAAGTAACGTTATTATTCTAGGTGCCACAGGTGCTGGTAAAACATTAATGGCTAGGACTATTGCAAAATATTTGGAAGTGCCTTTTGCTATTGCAGACGCAACAACACTTACGGAGTCTGGATATGTTGGTGAAGATGTAGAAAATGTTGTGCAAAAACTGTATGCCAATGCGAAAGGAGATATTGAAAAGACACAAAGAGGAATAATATTCATAGACGAAATTGATAAAATTTGTAGGAAAGGTGAAAATACATCACTTACCAGAGACGTATCAGGTGAAGGAGTACAACAAGGACTACTTAAAATTGTAGAGGGAACGGAATGCAACGTCCCTCCTCATGGTGGACGGAAGCACCCCGATCAAAAGACGGTGACGATCGATACAAAAAATATATTGTTTATAGTAGGTGGTGCATTCACTGAATTAGAAAAACAAATTAGGAGCAAGGATTCTGGAGGCATAGGATTTGGAAGCACCCTAAAGGAAGCAGATGAAAAAAATTATTTGGCAGAAGTCAAACCAGAAGACTTAATAAAGTATGGACTTATTCCCGAATTTGTTGGAAGGTTCAGTATGATTACAAATGTAGAAACATTAACAGAAGAACAATTGGTCAAAATATTAACTGAGCCTAAAAATGCTTTGGTTAAGCAAATGCAGTACCTATTTGGATTGGATAACATTAGACTTGAATTCACTAAAGATGCAAAAATGTCCATCGCCAAAAAAGCCAAAGCACTTGGTACAAATGCAAGAGGATTAAAAAATATTCTAGATGGAATACTGTTGCCATACCAATTTGACGCAAGTGAGATGAGGAACAAAGGAGTTAATACGATTAAAATAACACAGGACGTGGTTGACAATAATGCTGACCCTGTGTTATTGTTTACAAAGACTGATGAGAAAAAACAACAAAAAAAATAGACCAACGGGTTTCCATGGTTATTACGTAGAAATACCCGAGGGTGGAGATGCTTTAAGGGCCTATCGGAAAATTAAAAAATGGATAAAAAATGATAGGTTCATGGAAGAATTAAAGGACAGGCAGTATTTCCAAAAACCATCATTTAAAAAAAGAGAAGCAGAAAAAAGACGCAAACAGACACTTCGTAAATTGCAACGCGAAAGAGATGACAACCGTTTTATGGGTGTCAATCGAGGCAAAAAATAATTACCAAAAAAGGTCGTAATTTGACATATAGTACATATATGTTATAATAAATACAGTTGAAGATTGCTATAGATAGGATC
>MDTC01083115.1_pt1 | contig 20680 bp, 19 predicted proteins | sample 811181 | NCBI WGS metagenome assembly MDTC01 (sample SAMN05326644, study PRJNA326480) | marine metagenome | isolation source: seawater | place: Pacific Ocean: North | collected 2011 | reverse complement strand
GATGTGGAAGCGCAGTAATGCGTGCAGCTGACCAGTACTAATAGCTCAATTGGCTTGATTTATGCACTGAAAAAAATTTTTAAAAAAAATATGAAAATGTTAGAAAAATATCAAACATTTTTGGTACTTAATTAATATTTTTAATTATATTTAATATTGTATATGTCCAAAATAACTAAGTTAAAAGGTTTGCATAATAGCAAAGTTTGGGATTATGAAAATGGATTTTATTGGTTTTCAGAAAACACCAGAATATCTAAAATTATAAGCTACTCTGAACTTTATAAATCTATAACAAAAATACCTGGTCACGTAATAGAACTGGGTGTTTACAAAGCAAATTCACTTATTCGTTTTGCGATTTTTCGTAATTTATTTGAAAACGATTATTCTCGAAAGATTATTGGTTTTGATACTTTTTCAACTTTTCCCATTAAAAACTTAAAGACTAAAGAAGATATAAATTTTGCCAAAAGTTTTGAAAAAAAAACTGGTATTGGATTAAGTTTAACAGAAGTTAATAATTTAATGGTATCAAAAGGTTTTAAAAATTTTAGTTTAATCGATGGAAATGTGCTTGATACACTTCCTGTTTATTTAAAAAAAAATAAACATACAAAAATAGCGTTATTACATTTAGACATGGATGTCGAAAAACCTAGCCAACTTGCACTAGAGTTGTTACATAAAAGAATTGTTTCAGGTGGTCTAATAATATTTGATAATTATAATGAAATATTCGGAGAAACTAGCGCTGTAGATAAATTTCTTAAAAAACATAAATTAAAATTAGAGAAACTGCCTTTTAACAATACTCCATCTTTTATTAGAATATAACTTAGCTGGTTTTTTTTATAAAAATCTTTAAGTTAAGATTCATTAATAATTCACATCAGATATAGAGTTCATATTACAGTAAAAATCCCGATTGAAATAAAAACTTAAGCTAGAATTGCTTTAATTTTTTTAATAATAAAATTTTGCTCCATTTTTGATAAACCATAAAACACTGGAATACTTAATGCTCGCTCATAATAATTTATTGATTGAGGAAAATTTTTAGCCTTATAATTATATTTTTTTTTATAATAAGGCTGTAAAAAAACAGGTATGTATAAAACTTGTGATCCAATCCCATCTTCTGATAAAAGCTTCATAAATTTATTCTTAGATATATTTATTTTTTCAAAATCAATTAAAATTGTGTAAAGGTGGTAGGTATGTGTAACTTTTTTACTTTCATGAGGTATCTTTAAGATTTTTAAACCCTTAAAATTTTTGTTATATCTATATGCGATTTTATTTCTTCTTTTCGTAAATAAATTAATTTTTTTTAACTGCGATTTTCCTAAAGCTGCTTGTAAATCAGTAATTCTATAGTTGAAACCTAACACATCCATTTCATAGTACCATCTGTTTGGTTTATTTTTTTCATCAAATGCTAAACTTTTATTTTTAAAAAATTTAGGGTTTTTGTGAATTCCATGTGTTCTATGTAGCAGAAGTTTTTGATAAACTTTTTTATCATTAGTAGTAATCATGCCACCCTCAGCAGTAGTGATAGGTTTAACTGGATGAAAACTAAAAGTTGATATGTCAGAATATTTACAAGATCCGACTTTAAAGTTATTATAAGTTCCACCTAGGGCGTGACAAGAGTCCTCAATTATTTTGAAATTATATTTCTTTTTTAGTTTATATATTTTAGCCATATCACTTGAATGCCCGCATAAGTGAACTGGAATTACTAAATCAATTTTTTTTACTTTAAGTTTTTTTTCTAATTCTTTAACACTGATACAATATGTTTTATCGTCTATATCAACAAAATCTACATTAGCTCCTAAAAATTCTGCGCAATTAGCTGAAGCAACAAATGTAATAGCTGAGGTTAAAACTTTAGATTTTTGATTTATCCCTAATGCCAGGCATGATAAATGTAGTGCAGCAGTACCAGTTGCGCATGCTACAGCATATTTCGCTCCTACATATTTTGCAAAATCTCTCTCAAAATCAATGATATTAGGTCCTTGAGTTATAAAATCAGACTTTAAAACTTTGACTATTTTTTTTATATCTTCTTGGTCTATATTTTGTCTGCTGTAAGGTAAAAATCTTTTAAGCATATTATTTAAGACTCAAAAAGTTATTATATTTTTTGTTATCTGGATTTTTAATCTTTTTAAATTTAAAAATATTTTTAATTTCTTTTAAAGCACTTTCAATGCTTTTATTTGCAACAAACCCAATTTTATTTCTAATTTTGCTAGAATTCACTTTATAATTTCTATTGTCAGGCGATGCCTTTATTATATTAAGATTTGCATTTTTAAAAGTTTTTTTTATTTTTTTAGCAATTTCAATAATTTTCAAATTTAATTTATCATTTGATAAATTAAAAATTTCATTTTCCACATCTTTCTTTTTTGCTTTAATTATTGAAATAATTCCATCTGCAACGTCATCAACATGTATATTAGGCCGTAATTGAGTGCCACCGTAAACATCAATTTTATTTTTAAAATAGGCAAATTTTGACATTGTATTTACCACTAGATCGAACCTCATTCTTTTTGATGGGCCGAATACTGTTCCCAATCTTAATATAGTTGGTTTAAAATAGTTATTTGCACTAGTTAACAAAGCTTTTTCAGACATAATTTTTATACGAGCATAATGAGAAACTGGATTCAAATTTGAATTTTCATTTAAAAGATCATTATTTTTATCTAATCCATAAACGCTACATGATGATGTGTAAATATATTTTTCTATAGCAAGATATGAACAAAGATTTGCAAAACTTAGTACAGATAAATAATTTGTCTTTAATGCGTCTTCTGGTTTGGCGCTACAAGCAGGGTCACCAACAATTTCAGCCAAATATACTACAATATCAATATCTTTAATTGCTTTTATTTGAGTATTAATATCACAAACGTCGCCAAATATAAAATTAAAATTTTTTTTATTTTTAAAATTATTTTTAATTATTTTATTATCGTAAATTAATTTATCCAATATTGTAACGTGGTAATTTTTTTCTAAAAGTTTAGATGTTAAAACAGTACCTATAAATCCTGCCCCACCAACAATTAGAATTTTTGGTAATTTTTTTTTATAAACATTATTTATTGAACTATTGGCTTCAAGAATATTCAAAATTTTCTCTACAGGCAAAATATCCTTAACTTTTTTATTTTTATCTATCACTGGTACATAAAATGTAGTGTCACCTAAACTATTACTTGTAAAATTACTTTTGTTTAATTTTTTTTCATTTAATTCATCTTCAAAGACATATGTAACATTTCGCTTATATATTTTTTTGATATTATCATTAAGATTAAAGCCAGCTAATATTGCTCTACGTAAATCTCCAATTGTAATTAATCCAAGAAGTGTTTTTTTTTTATCAATTACTATTAATATTTTTCCGTATGCTCCAGTTAGCTTTTTGAACGCAGATTGTATTGTATTTTTTTCAGCTATACTTGAAAATTTAGTCATCAAAGATTATCTAAACTTTATATTCCAATTATACCAAAGGTCGCTCTTAAATCTATAATCATCATTAATACTTTGTTGCAAAGAAAAAGTTGAAAAAACTAAAAGTTTTGAACCAGCTTTTAAATTTTGAGTTCCATGAGCATATCCTCCCGGTATATTCAAAATTTTAGGTGAATTAGCATCAACCACAAACTCTTTTACAGATAACTTTTTTGATGGATTTTTCCAATTGTTAATTTTAACAGCACATATTTTAAATGCTCCCTTCAAAACAAATAAAAATTTTTCTTCTTTTTTGTGACCGTGCCATGCTCTTACAAAATTTATATTATTATTTGTAATTTGATAAAATCTCTTAATTTTTTTTTTAATGAAGTTAAATTCGTTACAATGAACAATATCTCCTCTATCATCATAAGATGTGTTTACATTTATAATCTTTATATTTTCAAATCTCATTTGCAGAGTCATTTAAAATTAACGAAAAATCTATATATATTAATAACTATTTATAACAATAAATTTAATTAAGATGTACATAGAAAATTCTAAATCAGATATATAAAAAATACTTATAAAAATGTAGTAAAATCTTAAGAGAATTCATAGTATTAGATAATAAAATGAACATAGCCATAATACCTGCGAGGAAGAACAGCAAAAGAATTAAAAACAAAAATATCAAGATTTTTAATGGCAAACCAATTATTTATTGGTCAATTAAAACCGCAATAAATTCTAAACTTTTCAAGGAAGTATTTGTTTCAACTGACTCAAAAAAAATTGCCCAATTAGCAAATAAGTATGGGGCAAAAACTTTGTATCCAAGACCATCAAATTTGTCAGATGACTATTCAACAATAACTGATGTAATTAAATTTGAAATCAAAAATTTAGAGTATCAAAAGATTAAATTTAATAATATTTGTTGCATTTTTCCTGCAGCACCTTTTTTAAAAGCAAAATATTTATTAAAAAGTTTTAAGTTGTTAAAAAAAAAAAAATTTAAAGGTTTTGTATTTGCTGCAAATGAACTTCCAAAATCTAATTTAAGAAGTTTTTATTTTAAAAAAGATAAACTTAATTTAATTAAATCTAATTTTAAAAATACTAGAACTCAAGATTTACCAAAAAACTATATTGATGCAGGCCAATTTTATTGGGGATCAAAAAAAAAATGGAAACAAAAAAATAACGTTTTTATTCAAGACTCAAATATATTGTTATTGTCACGTTCAGAGGTATTTGATATAGATAATTTGAACGATCTAAAAGCCGCCAGACATCATGCAAAAAAAAAATAAACATGCACTCAATCTTTTAACTGATAAACTTATATTTGTGTCTAGCGTTGGAAGAGGTGGAAAAAGTTTTTTAGCTCCATTAGTTTCTACTTTTGAAAAAACTGAAATGTTTTTCTATAATTCTGTTGCTGAAAATGTTTATTTTTTAAATTATTTGGAATTATTAAATAATGATAGTGCATATTATTTATTTAAGCACATTTTAAATGAAAAAATTTACAATCTTAATATTGGCAGAGAATTGAGTAAACGAAAATATGACTATACTTCAATCAATAACTATAGAGATCCTAAGATTTATTTTGATAGAGAAAAATCAATTAAGGAAGGGGACATTAAAATTAAAGATATTAAAAATGAAAAAAATTATTATCCAATACAATTTCATAATATTTTAATGAACCCTAAATTTATTTTCAAAACTTTTCCAAAATCAAAAATAATCTATATTGACAGGAATCCTGTAGATATGATTTTTGAATGGAAGCAAAAAAATTATACAGGACAATTTCATTTAAACCCGAGAAATGCAACGTATTCATATAAATATAAAAAAGTAGGATTTCCATTTTGGATAAATAGACATAAAGATGAATTTATTAAATTAAGTAATGTTTATGAAAAAATAATATTTTCATTTGAACAGCTATATGTTGCCCAAAAGAAAAATTATTTAAAATTTAAAAAAAAATACAAAAAACAACTATTATTGGTTAAATTTGAAAAAATATCTGAAGAAACTGACTCTCAGATAAAAGATATTGCAAAATTTTTAAATCTTAAAAAAACTAAATTTACTTCTTTAGAAATAAAAAAACAAAATGGTAATAGGGGTGATACAAGCTTAAGACGTAAAGTTAGAAGAAATAAAATAATTAAAATTGTAAGTAAAAAATATACTAAAAAATTAATTGATTTAGAAAAATTATATAACATTAATTAAGTCTCCAATATGGTAATTTACCTTGATGAAGAAAATGGTATTCGTTTAACAACTTATTGGAACAAAGCTGTAAGTAATAAAATTCAAAAAGAATTGAAATATGTTTGATACTAAAGGGAATACTTTAAAAAATTTAGAGAATAAAATTAAAATATTCTTAATACCAAAAACTATAATTTTTAGAGTATACGAGTGGAGAATTAACAAACAAAGTATAATCAAGAAAATAAAAAAAGAATTTAAAAAAAAGATAATTATAAGATCGTCATCTACTCTTGAAGATACTAGTGTTCAGTCTGCAGCAGGAGAATTTGTTTCTTTTTTAAATATAGACGTTAAAAATACAAAAGAAATTTACGAGTATATTGAGAAAATTATTTCTAGCTATAAAAAAAAAATTAAAAAAATTTCTAATCAACAAATTTTGATTCAGGAAATGATCCAGAAAATAAAGATGAGTGGTGTAATTTTTACAGGAAATAATTTGGGATATAATAATTATTATACAATGAATTACGATGATATAACTGGAAGAACAGACACAGTTACTTCAGGGAGTTCAGCTTACTCAAATAAATCACTTTATATTTATAAAACAAAAAAAAAAATTGTCAGATCTTCAAGATTTAAAAAAATAATTAAAGCTACTGAAGAATTAGAAAAATATTTTAATCTACCTTTGGATATAGAATTTTGTATGACTAAAAGAAATCAATTGTATTTATTTCAAGTTAGACCAATAGTTTTAAAAAAAAAGATAAAAAAAAAATTTTATAAAAAAGATTTTGATAAAAAATTAAGAAATGAATTTTTCAAAATTAAAGATTGTTTAAAAAATAAGTCAGCGTTAAATGGCAAGATAACTTGGTTTAGTCAAATGTCAGACTGGAATCCAGCTGAAATGATTGGTCAATTTCCATCAAGATTAAGCTACAGCCTTTATTCTAATTTAATAACTGATAAATCTTGGTTAATTGCAAGAAAGAAAATGGGGTATAAATTTTTTAGAGATAGCTCTTTAATGAAAAGTTTTGCAGGAAGACCTTATATTGATATCAGAAAAAGTTTAAATTCCTTATTGCCAAAAGAATTAAGCAAAGAAATTTCTGATGAATTAATAGACAAAAGTTTTGAAAAATTGAGTTACTATCCTTCTTCTCATGATAAAATTGAATTTGATCTTTTTCCAACATGTTTTTCATTTACGATAAAAAAAAAACTAATTAGTTTAGGATATAAACAAAATCACAAAGATATAGAAAAAAAATTGATAAAAATTTTTTTAGAAAATTTTAATGATAAAAGTCATGGAGGTATTAAATTTAATTTAGATAAGATAGAGACTCTAAATAAAATTCAAAATGATAGTATTTATGATAATAAATTTAACATTTTATCAATAAAAAAAATTATCAAGAATTTAAAAAAATATGGAATTATTCCTTTTTCAATTTTGGCAAGACATTGTTTTATCGCAAAAGATTTATTATTTTCTTTAAAAGAAATAAAAATATTAAGTGATCAAGATATTGAAAATTTTTTAAGATCTTTTACTACAGTTACCACTGATTTTCTAAATGACCAAGTTTATCTAAAAAAAAAACAATTATCATATAAAAATTTTATAAATAAATATGGGCACTTGCGTGCTGGAACTTATGATATTAAATCTAACAATTATTTTAAGATGAATAAAAAAATGTTATTAAGTAATGATGTTAGATCTATTACAAAACATAAGAAATTTAACCTTTCTTTATTACAAAGAAGTAAAATTAACAAATTGTTGAAAAATAAGAAAATTTATTTAGATGCAGATCAGTTATTTGAGTATTTTGAAAATTCTATTAAGTACAGGGAATATGCAAAATTTGTATTTACAAGGAGCATAAATTCAATTTTAGAAAAAATTATTTCTTTTTCTAAAAAGAAAAAAATCAAATTAAATGAGATTGAAAATTTAACTTTAAATCAAATTTTTATTTTCTCTAAAAATTCAAAAAAAAATATAAAAAAAATAATAAATAGATACAGTAATGAAACCAAGTTGAATAAGATAATAAAACTACCTGAGCTTATTTTTGAAAAAGAAATTGCATATGTTGGTGCCTCAGTTGTAAGTATTCCTAATTTTGTTACAGAAAAAAATGTTACTGCTAAAACATTATTTTTAGGAAATAAAATAGAAAAAAAATTAGGAAATGACTTGGATAATAAAATAATATTACTAGAAAATGCTGATCCTGGCTTTGATTTTATTTTTAGCTTCAAAATAATTGGTTTAATCACAAAGTATGGTGGCGCAAACTCACATATGACTATAAGATGTAATGAATTAAACATTCCAGCTGCAATAGGTTGTGGTGATGCTATTTTTGATAAAGCAAAAAAATCTTCTGAGATTAATTTAAACTGTAAAAATTTATTTATTAAAGAATTATAAATTATGAAAAATGAATTTATTTTAATATCAATGCGTCAAGATTTTTTTTATAATAAAAAAGAATTAAGAATTGCAATTGATACAAAACTCATTGATTGGGTTTTAAGTTTAGGATTTAAGCCTCTTTTAGTTTCAGACCTTAAAACATTAGATTTCTTTTTAAAACAAGATAAGTTGAAAATTAAAGGTATATTATTGAGTGGTGGAAATGAAATTAATAAAAATTCTTTAAGATATAAAATTGAAAAACGGCTTGCAGATGTATCAAAACGAAAGAAAATCCCACTTCTTGGAATATGTCATGGCTTACAATTTATCAATTTTTTAGAAGGGGGATCTTTAAAAAAAATAAGTAACCATGTTGGAACTTATCACAAGATTAAAAGTAATGATAATTATCCTTTACGAGTTAATAGTTTTCATGAAAACGGTTTAAAAAAATTAGGGAGAAATTTTAGGATTATTGCTTATTCTTATGATAATCAAATTGAGGCAATTAAACACAAAAAATACAATTGGCTCGGATGGATGTGGCACCCTGAAAGAGACAGAGTATTTAATAAAAGCTTAAAAAAAATTGCAAAGTCGTTCTTTAATAAAAAATGAAAATTTATAATAAAAAAGTATCAGTCAATCATCCACCATTTATAATTGCTGAAATATCAGCCAATCATAATAATAGTATTAAAAGAACACTAAATTTAGTTAAGGAAGCGAAAAAAGCTGGTGCTGATGCGATTAAATTACAGACCTATAAAGCGGAGTCCTTGACATTAAATTCTCGTAAATCACAATTTATTATTAATGATAAAAAAAGCTTATGGTTTAAAAAAAGTTTGTTTGATTTATATAAAAAAGGTGCACTTCCAACTAGTTACTATAAAGAAATTTTTAAAGAAGCTCAAAAAAATGACATTATCTGTTTCAGCACTCCTTTTGATGAGGTTTCTGTAGATTTCTTAACAAAATTTAAAGTGCCTGCTTTTAAAATTGCCTCTTTTGAAAATAATCACTTCCCCTTAATTGAAAAAGTAATTTCTAAAAAAAAACCATTAATAATTTCTTTAGGAGCAACTACATATAATGAGATTTTATTTTTATATAAATTTTTAAGAAATAAAAAATTTTATAACTTTGCATTTCTTCAATGCACAAGTTCATATCCAGCAAGGATCGAAGAAAGTAATATTAAAACAATTCTTGATTTAAGAAAAAAATTTAAAATAGAAATTGGTTTAAGTGATCATACACCAGGCATAGGAGCTGCAATTTCAGCAATATCTTATGGAGCCAGCATAATTGAAAAGCATTTTACGTTAGATAAAACTTCTGGCGGATTAGATGATGTTTTTTCTATGGATCCGGATGATTTTAATCTCTTAGTAAAAGAGTCAAAAAATGCATGGTTAAGCTTAGGAAAAACTTATTATGGCCTTACAAAATCTGAAAAGAGGCATAAAGTTTTTAAAAGATCAATTTATGCAAAAAAAGATATAAAAAAAGGGGAAATATTTTCTGAAAAAAACCTTAAAGTTATAAGGCCAAATTATGGGCTTGAACCAAAATATTATAAAAAAATTTTAGGTAAAATTGCGAAAAGAAATATTAGTTACGCAACACCTTTAAAGAAAAAAGATATATAATTTTACAATAGTTTCTTTGTAAGATTATTAATTTTTGAATCACTAAAATGAATTTGTCTGAAAACTTTTGATGTTTCTTTTGGAGAATTTTTAAATGCAATTCTCAGTATATTCATCCAATTAATGTTATTTTTATTTCGCACTTTTTCAATCTCATAAATTGCATTTAAATAGAAATTTGCTGAATTGTTTTTAATTTTATAGTAAGTTGAAATATCTTTTTTACAATAAAGTTCACTGAAACCATTTTTTTCAAAAAAACGTATAGAAATAAGATTTTTTTTTTTTATCTTAGCAACCAGTATGCAATTGTGATTTATTTTTTTCTCAAATAATTTTAAACATTCAGTCCCAATATTTTTATTTTGGTTTTTATTATCCAATGCAATAGAAATGGCTATGGTATCACCAAGCAAGTCTCCCCTTACATATCCAATTTTTGATTTGCCCCTGTAACAAGTAAAATAATATTTATTTTTATAATTTTTATTAAACCACTCATTATGATCTTTAATTTTGATTTTAGAGGAATTTAAAGAATTTTTTCTATTTTGAGGATTATTTCTGATAGTGAAAAATTTTTTACTATCAAATAAGTTTGTTTTTTTTATAGTTATTTGATTCATAAATTTATTAATCTATATTAAAATTTTCACAAATTAGCACTTCTTTTTAATAATATATTTTTTTAAAATCAAAGCTTAGACATGCATTTCAGATACTATCATTACTTAGATATTGATTTGCTCCTAAATTTGATATGTTGCACCGTTACAAAAATTTATAGACGTTTTTTGAACACAATATTATATTAAGCCAAAAATCTCATAATGAAATTAAAAACACGATCAAATAAAATTTTTCCTATTATACTTGCTGCAGGACGAGGATCAAGAATGGGCAATTTAACAAAAAATAAACCAAAGTCTTTTGTTAGAATTGATAAAAAAAAAAAACTTATCGATAACGTCATCGAAAAATTTGAAAATTCAGGATTAGAAAAAATAACAATTATTACTGGATATAAAAGTGACCAATTTAAAAATTTTAAAAAAGCTGATAAAATTAGAAATAAAAAGTGGAAAACTACAAATATTTTTGGAAGTTTAATTCACGCAGATAGAATATTATCAAAATATGTATGTATAATTTCTTATGCAGATATTTTTTATGAACAAGAGGCAATTGAAATATTGAAAAATTCAAAAACAAAAAGAGGAATAGTTGTTTTAAGCTATAAATATTGGAAAAAATATTGGAAAAAAAGATTTAAAAATCCTTTATCAGATTTAGAGACTTTCAGAGTCAATTCTAAAAATCAACTTATAGAGATTGGAAATAGGGCTAACTCGTATAGTAATATCAAAGGTCAGTATATGGGTTTATTCAAAATTGACCCTTTTTCATGGAACAAAATAAAAAAGTATCTTTTTAAAAAAACAAAGAATTTGAATAAAATTGATATTACAGCGTTATTTCAATTAATTATAAAAAATAAAATATGCAATATACATGTTAAAAATTACAAAAAAAAATGGTTCGAGATAGATAACATTAAAGATTACAAAGTTTTTAAAAAATCTTTAAAAAATTAAATGAATATATATATCAGTATTGAAACTGTTCTAAGAGAGCTTGATAGTAAACTTTTATTAGCAGTAGTAGCAGCTTCCAGAGGTCATGAGGTTATAGTTTCAGACACAGAGTCTATATTTAAGGGGTTAAATAGAAAATTTCTTAGACCAGGCATATTCCACGTTAAATCATTAACTCCTGGAGAAGCAAAAATTAATAGACACAATGCAATTATAAATAATGGTTGTAAACTTACAAGTATAGATGAGGAAGGTGGTTTGGTGGATTATGGATATGAAAGAATGATTAAACAAAGATATAGTGCACTAACAGTTAAACAAGCATCAGCAGTTTTTGCTTGGGGACCTGATGACTTTAATGCTTTGAAGAAATCTTTTGGAAATCATTATAAAAAAATATACATGACTGGTTCACCTCGTGTTGATTTGTGGAGACCAAATTTTTATGATTATTGGAAAAAAAATTTTAAAAAGCCATATTTATTAATTCCATCTAATTTTGGTGCAGGACTATCTTTCTTATCATTTTATGAAAAAATGAAAATTAGAAAAAAAAGAGGTCAATTAGACAAAATTCCAAAACATTTAGATAATTTAATTCAGAGGGAAGCGGAACAATTTAAATTAATTTCATATTTTATAAAGGCAATTAAATATCTCTCTAAAACTAAAAAATACAATATTGTCTTAAGACCACATCCAACAGAAAATATCGAAATTTGGAAAATTTTAATTGATAACATTCCAAATCTTACAGTTATAAGGGAGGATAATATTTCCTTATGGGTTAAAAATGCTTTTGCAATAATGCATAATGGGTGCACTACTGCACTTGAAGCTAGTTTTTTTAAAAAACCAATAATTACATATGCCCCATTTAAGGCATATCATGATAGAAAATTAGCTAATGATTTAGGTCAAAAAGTTACTTCAATTAATGGATTATCCAAAAAAATTGACAATATTTTATTTAGTTATTTAAAAAAGAAAAAACAAAAAAAAATAAATCAACCACTTCCCAAAATACTTGTAAATAAAATCTTTGTTGATGAAAAAGAAACTGCTGCAAAAAAAATGATTAAAGTTTGGGAGAGCTTTAGTGAAGATAATCTCTTAAAACCAAATAATTGGTTTTTATTTAAATGTAGTTTAAAAATTATGAAATTAAATGGAATGAGAAGTCAGATGTTTAAAAGAAAGCCTAAAATTAATAGAGGTAATTTTAAGTTTCCTCCATTTGAAAGGGAAAAAATATTATTTAAAATCGATAAACTAATTAAAATACTAAAAATAGAACAAAAATTAAATTGTGAGTTTCTTTCAGATAGAACTCTTTTAATAAAAAAGAAATGAATTTTTTAATTTAACATTATGGAATTGTAATAATAAAAACATTGAAATAACTTAAAATTTAAAAGGTATGCAAATTATAAATAAAATTTTATATTTACTCTCTGCGCAAGAAATCAAACGAGCTATTTTGTTATTGTTAATGATAATCATAATGGCCTTTTTAGAAATGATGGGTATAGCATCTGTTATGCCATTCATGTCAGTGGTTTCAAATCCTGATATTATCGAAACTAATGTTAATTTGAACAAGATTTTTCGATTATCAAATAAATTTGGAATTCAAGATGAAGAACAGTTTGTTTTTGTTTTAGGTGTTTTTGTTTTTCTATTTTTAGTTATTTCACTATCTTTTAAAGCTCTTACAACTTATGCACAAACAAGATTTGTACAAATGAGACAACATACTATTAGTAAAAAAGTCTTAGAAAATTTTCTACGTCAGCCTTATAGTTGGTTTTTAAATCGTAATAGTGCTGATCTTGAAAAATCAATTTTATCAGAAGTTGGTACAATTGTTGGTAGAGGTTTAAAATCATTATTTGAATTAATATCACGAGTTATAGTTTCGATTGCAATTATAGTTTTACTATTTTTAGTAGATGCAAAAATTGCTCTTATAGTTGGTGTTACTACAGGAGGTTTTTTTGGTTTGATTTATTTTTTTACAAATAATTATTTGTATCGGATTGGTAAGGAACGTTTTAAAAACAACAAGTTACGTTTTATGTCATTAAGTGAGACCTTTGGTGCCACAAAGGAGATAAAAGTTGGAGGGTTGGAAAAAACTTTTATTGATAGGTTTTCAATTGCCTCTGAAATTTTTGCTAGAAAATCAGCATATGTTGGAATTTTAAGTCAATTGCCTAGATATTTCTTAGAGATGATAGCGTTTGGTGGAGTAATATTGATGATACTTTATTTAATGATTGATAGAGGCGGTATCAATAGTGCCTTACCTGTACTTAGTGTATATGTTTTTGCTGGTTATCGTTTAATGCCATCATTTCAACAGATTTATGCATCTTTTAATCAACTGACTTTTGTTTCACCTTCACTTAATTCCTTATACAAAGATCTTAAAGATTTAGAAGAACCTAATATAAAAAAAGATGGGAATAAAATTATAATTAACAAATCAATTTGTTTAAAAAATATCTATTATAATTATCCTAATTCATCAGACTCAACCTTAAGAAATGTGAATATTAATATACCTGCTAAAACAACTATTGGATTAATGGGCTCTACTGGTAGTGGCAAAACTACAACAGTAGATATTATTCTTGGTTTGCTTGAAGCTCAAAAAGGCACATTAGAGGTTGATGGTCAAATTATATCGAAAAAAAATTCCAGAGTTTGGCAAAATTCTATTGGGTATGTACCACAACATATCTACCTTGCAGATGACAGTGTTGCAGCTAATATTGCTTTTGGAACAATTTCAAAAGACATAAACTACGATTCTGTTGAAAAGGCCTCTAAAATCGCAAATTTACATGATTTTGTTACAAATGAATTGCCAAATAAATATCAAACTAAAGTTGGTGAGAGGGGTATCAGATTATCTGGTGGGCAAAGACAAAGAATAGGAATTGCAAGAGCGCTTTACCATAATCCAAGTGTAATAATTTTAGATGAAGCAACGAGTGCGTTAGATAACGATACTGAAAAATTAGTTATGAATGCTATTGAAAAATTAGGTCAAGATAAAACAATTATCTTAATTGCTCATCGTTTGAGCACATTAAAAAATTGTGATAAAATTTTCTTAATGGAAAAAGGTGAAATGAAAAGAGAGATGACCTATAAAGAACTAAATGAAACTGAATTTAACTTACAACAAAATTTAAATGATAAGTCAAAACTAAAATTTATTAATTAGAAGATAATTTCAATAGGTATCGAGTTTCAGTCAAAATAAAATTTTAATATGAATAGCAAACCATCAGTAACAGTTATAATTCCATATAAAGATAACTTAAAATATTTATTTTCTTCATTAAACTCTGTCTTTCAGCAAACATACAAAAATTATAAAATTCTTATTATCTATGATGATGAAAATCATAAAGATTTAGAAAAAATTAAAAAATTTTTAAAAAATAAAGATAAAAAAAATTTTCCATTTGTTCAAATTAAAATTAATAAAAAAAATTTAGGTGCAGGCCATTCTAGGAATATAGGTATTAAAAAAAGCAATTCGAAATATGTAGCTTTTTTAGACTCAGATGACATTTGGGCTAAAAAAAAACTTGAAATACAAATAAAATTCATGGAAAAAAATGATCAATTATTTTCTCACACGTCATATTTTATTATTAACAAAAAAAATAAAATTATCTCACTAAGAAAAGCTAAAAAAATAATCACATTTAAAAGCCTTTTAAAATCCTGTGATATTGGCCTCTCAACAGTAATGATAAATACAAAATTTATAAAAAAAAAAAAATATTATTTTCCAAAAATTAAAACTAAAGAAGACTTTGTTCTTTGGCTTAAAGTTGCAAAAGAAATCAAATCAATTGTAGGGATCGATAAAAAACTTACTTATTACAGAAAAACTGATAATTCATTATCCTCTAATAAACTTACTGGTTTAATAAATGGATATAAAGTTTATAGAAATTATATGAATTATAGCCAAATAAAATCTTTTGTTTATTTAATCATACTCTCAATTAACTACTTTAAAAAAAATATATTAAGCAAAAGGTTTTTTTAATGAATTATAGTTTATTTATAATTTTTCCTTTAATTTTTTATTTATTAATAGTTAATTATTTTTTAAAAAAATTTAGTATTGGTCTAGATATAGAAACGAATGAAGAGAAACATAAGTCACTTCTAAGAAGCGATAATTCAACACCTTTGTCTGGGACACTTTATTTTTTACCTATAATAATTATTTTATTTTACAATACAGATTATTTATTTACGATTTGTTGCAGCTTATTATTTATCCTTGGATTTTGTGCTGATTTAAAAATTATAACATCTTATAAAAAAAGATTGATTATTCAGTTTATTTTAATTTCCTTATTATTTTTAATAAATAAAGATATTTTTATACTCACTAGATTAGAATTCATCGACAATTTAATGGATTATGATTTATCAAGAGTTTTATTGTGTACTTTCTTTTTTATGGTTTTAATAAATGGATATAACTTAATCGATGGAACAAACTGCCTAAGCTCATTAAATTTTTTAATAATAATATTATTTATGTTTTTAGTGGCTGATAATCTCAATATTGATTATGCCAACAAAGAACTAATGATATTAGCCATTATGTTATTGATTTTTCTAATATTTAATTTTTTTGGAAAAAATTTTCTCGGAGATGGTGCCGTCTATGGGTTGAGTTTTTTACTTGGTTACATCTTATTAGAAATTTCGTTATCAAATAATTCAATTTCACCTTATTTTGTTGCTAACTTGCTTTGGTACCCAGCTTTTGAGAATTTATTTTCTATATTAAGAAGGAACGTAACAAAAAAAAATAACTATTTGCCGGATAATGATCATTTACATCATCTAATTTTCAAATTTTATAAAAAAAAAGGAATTATTAAAAAAGATATTTTAATTAGTTCACTTATAGGAATATTTATAAACTTTATACTGTTAATTAATTATTTAGTTGGATATAAATATTACAATCATACATGGATACAAATAATATTAATTTTTACAGGTATTATTTTATATTTATTATCGTATTACAGCTTAAAAAAAAAACTCGCTTAAATTCAATTAAAAAAATATTATTTAAAAAATTTTTATTAATAAATTAAAAAATCAAATTTATGATTGAATTGATAATTTTTTTCTCATTTTTTTTTCTTTTGTTATTATCTACAATTGGATTTGGAATTTTATTTCAAAATCTTTGTTTTGGATCAATTAAAAATCTAGAGGAACAAAATTCAATTTATATTGGATTTTATGGATTGTTTTTTTTGATATGTATATCTCTCGTAACCAGTTTACTTTTTCCTCATAATTTCACGCATAATATATTAATTCACTTTTTTGGAATATTATCTTTTATATTATTTAAAATTAAAAATAAAAAAAAATACTTAAAAATTATTTTTGTAATTTCAATCTTCACAATTTCTGCGCTAATAATTTCCAAAACTCATGATGATTTTTCGTATTACCACCTGCCTATTACAAAATATTTAACAGAGCATAAAATTATTTTTGGTACAGCAAATCTTACCCATGGATATAAATTGTTATCCTCTTTATTTTTTTTGAACTCTATTTTTTATTTACCTTTTATAGAGTATTATTCATTTCATTTTTCTTTATTATTTTTTTTGATTTTTTTTAATTATTTTTTAATTAAAGAAATTTTTTTTAAAAAAAATGATGATATTATAAAGTATATTTACTTATTAGCTTTTGCTTTTTTTAATTTATCCTTTAATAGATTGGCAGAGTACGGAACAGACAAGGTGGGTCAACTTTTAATAGTAATTTTATTAATAAAAGTTTTTCAACTCACTTGTTTTGATAAAGATAAAAATAGTTTAAAAAACTTAATGCCATTAATACCCTTAATGGCATTATGTATCACTCTTAAGACTTATTTTTTACCATATGCGATTATAGTTTTAACAGCATTTGTTCTTGGTGAAAAATTTTTTAAAACTATAAAATTTATTTTTTTCTCAAAATCTTTTTTATTTTTTTTTTTAGCAACATCTACATATTTTCTTCATCATTTTATCTCAACTGGCTGTATCATTTCACCCCTTAGCACAACTTGTTATGGAGATTATTTAGAATGGGCAAACAATAAATCACATTATGAGAGATTATCAAATTGGCTGGAACAGTGGGCAAAAGCGGGAGCTGGACCAAATTTCAGAGTTGAAAATCCAAATGAATATGTAAAAAATTTTAATTGGTTACCACGATGGTTTGAATATTATTTTATGGGAAAAGTTAAAGACCAACTACTAATATTTACTTTAACTTTTCTTGTAATTTTATTTTTGTTTAAAAATTTAAAATTTGAAAATAAAAATACAGTTTTAAATAAAAAATTCTTATTTTTTTATTCAATAATTTTAATAATATTTCTTATATGGTTTACTAATCATCCACAATTGAGATATGGAGGTTATTCAATTCTTTTTCTAACTCTATCAATTCCATTAGCAATATTTCTGAGTAAATTTAAAGATAAAAAATTTTTTAAAAGAAAATTTAATTTATTAATATTATTAGTTGTATTAATTTTTAATGTGAAAAATTTTACTCGAATTAATGATGAATTTCAAAGAACAGACCATTACAAATTTGAACAATTCCCTTTTTTTGCTATTCAAGTCAAAGATTATTCTTTTGAAAAAACAGAAGCAGGCTTAATAATTTATCAAACTAATGGTCATTGCTGGAATATACCCTCACCGTGCGTACAGAGCATGGGTAAACTTGGGGTAACAACTGTAAAAAAAAATGGATATTATTTCATTAAAAGAAAATAAGATATTATTAGTATGTTTTACTCAAAAATAGTTATTAGTCTTTTAAATTTCTTGGATTACTTTCAGAAAAAACCAATTATAGCATTATTTAAAAAGAAATTCCGAAAGCCAATAGTAGTTTTTGATGTAGGAGCACATTATGGTGAAACTATCAAATTACTTTTAGACAAGCTAAACATAAAAAGAATTTATTCATTTGAGGCAAGTCCAATAAATTTTCGAGTTCTTGAGAGAAACACTTCAAAATATCCAAACGATAAAGTCAAAATTCATAATTCAGGTTTGGGAGAAAAAATATCTAGTGATTTTATTAATCAAACAGTAGAGTCTTCTTCATCAACAATGCATAACTTAAACATAAATTCTAAGTATTTAAAAAAAAAATTAAAAATTTTGAATATCAAAAAAAATAATAAATTTTTTCAAAAATTTAAAGTTGAAATATTAACTTTAGATCATTTTATAAAAGAAAATAATATAGATTTTATTGACTTGTTAAAAATTGATACTGAAGGTTATGAGTTTAATGTTTTAAAAGGACTTAAAGAATATAGTCACAAAATTAATTTAGTGTATTTTGAACATCATTATGATGATATGATTATGAAGAATTATACATTTGGAGATATTCATCATTTATTAAAGAAAATGAATTTTAGGATGATAAAAAAAAGTAAAATGATATTTAGAAAGTCTTTTGAATACGTTTATGAAAATCAAAACCCAACAAATTTTATTAATTAAATATTATCTTTTTAGTCTTAATTTATAATAAGAGTAAATAACTATAAACAACATTCTTAATGTATTTGAAATTAAAGATGTCATTTTAGTCTCATTCTCTTTTCGTTCGTAATAGGTGACGGGAACTTCAGTTATTTTTAAATTATTTTTATAAGCGCCAATTAAAAGATCAAAATCTCCCCATAAATCTTTCACCCCCCATTTTGAGTTATTTTCTTTTATTTTAGCCCAATCTTTTTTATAGAATATTTTAGTACCACACAAAGTATCCGTAATTTTTTTTTTAAATAATAAGCTAAATAAATTAGCAAAAATTGTATTTCCAATAAAATTTGCAAATTTCATCGCACCATCTTTTTGAGGATAAATCATTCTTGTACAATTAATAAAATCCACATTAGTATTCTTTAAAATATTTACTGATAATTTTATGTCCTCAAAACTAACAGTATGATCAGCATCATAAATTACAATTATTTCTCCATTTGATAGATCTATGCCTTTATAAACATTTTCTGATTTACAAATACCAGGGCCACTATATTTAATAATTTTTTTGTCAGTTAATTTTTGAATTAATTTATCAATTTCACTACTAGTTTCATCTGTAGAATTATCATCACCAAACAAATATTCATTTGAATCTTTATTTTCTCTAATCTTTTGCTCAAACATTTTTATATTATCCTGTTCATTTTTGCAGGGAACTATAAATGAAATTTTAAGATCTTTGTTACTAGATGAATTTTTTGTTTTTTTTTTTAATATCGTAATATTTGACATACAAAAAATATTCAATAATGGTAATCTAAAAATTCTATTTAGAATTTTTGTAAAAAATGGAATAAAAATTGGTATTGCAATAATTTTTTCTTCTCTAATCAATTCTAAATTACAACTTGAATATAAATTTTCTAGATATGAAGATGGTAAGAAATTATTTTTTTTTGGGGAAAAGTTAAAAAAAAATTTAAGTATCTTAATCAGTATCATCCATACCATATTTTTTGATAACAAAATTATTTTAGTATTATCACCAATAATTTTTGATAAACCCAATAAGTTTTTTGCTGGATTTGACTGATGTTCAATATCAGAAATAACAATTGTGTCACAATCTTTTATTATTTTTTCAATATTTTCATTAACATAATGAATATTATCTTTATGTTTTATTTGATATTGTTCATCAATTTCTTTTATGTATATGTTTTCTGAGTCTATGTTTTGACCTAATATAGAATTTCCTGCACAAAAAATAAAAATATTTTTAGTATGATCTACACAGTTGTTTAAAAAATTTGAGATCTCTTTGAATAAAAAAAATTTTTTTTTTATAAATTTTAACCGTTTCTTAAAATTTGTCTTAAAATATATTACACTTGAACTAAGGTAGTATTTATTCTCTGTAAAATTTGAGCTTTCCATTAATTAGATTTTTATAATATTTTATATAATTTATTAAAATATTATATATTTCTAATAACTGAGTAAAATCAACACTATTTGACAGTTTACAATTAATATTAAATGTTTATAAGACAGTTGCCGGTAATTATTGCGGAAGTGTTATACCCGATCCCATTCCGAACTCGGAAGTCAAGCCTTTCAGCGCCGATGGTACTTTGTCTTAAGGCATGG
>MDTC01072500.1_pt1 | contig 20681 bp, 10 predicted proteins | sample 811181 | NCBI WGS metagenome assembly MDTC01 (sample SAMN05326644, study PRJNA326480) | marine metagenome | isolation source: seawater | place: Pacific Ocean: North | collected 2011 | reverse complement strand
TTCCACTTGAATCCGGAGGCGTTTCCATCGGTGCAGGAGAGCCAGGCGTTGACACACACTGGGTCCTTTGTGATGGACAACCAAACCAGCCTTCAGGAAATCCTTGTGCTGGTCTAAATGTATCAGTTTGGGATAACACAACTTCAGGAGCAGTTGGGGACATTTACGAATATCCTGCAAATTCAGGTACTTATTACCAGATCATCTTCACTCATGAGGATGCAAATGGTGGACCGAACTGGGTTGCAAACCCTGTTGAAGACGGCAGTGCAGATGAATTCTGGGTGCCTTATTCTTGCCCATGTAAGGAAACTTGGTCTGCCAATGGAGAACCTGCATGGGTTGCAAATACTGCTTATCCAGGAAATTATGTTGTCGAACATCCTGCAGGTTCTGGTAATTTGTATATTCCTTTAGAACCGACTGGGGTCTCTACTGGCGCTGGTGAACCTGGCGTTGATACGCACTGGGTTCTTTGTAATGGAAACGGCGCAAATCCAGGACCTTGTGAAGGAATTGCTACGTCAGGCGTTTGGAACAGTACCACTTTGGTTTCAGTTGGTGATATTTACGAATATCCAGTGAACTCAGGTATGTATTACCAAGTGACTCAAGTTGATCCAAATGGTATGGTCTCAACTGCACCTGGCGATGACCAAGACTATGAATTTTGGACACCATATTCTTGCCCTTGTAAGACGACTTGGGTTGCAAATGGACAGCCAGTATGGGATGATACAATCTCTTTCTATTCTGGTAACTATGTTGTCGAATGGCCTGCGGGTTCAGGAGCGCTCTATCTATCAGAAGCCGGTGGAATTACCGGTGCAGGAGAGCCTGGAATTGACGGCCACTGGATACCATGCGATGAGAACCCAGAAATCGAGCCCGAACCGGTTGAACCCGAGGTTGATTCTCTGCCGAGCCTCAGCGTCGCCCTTACCTTGCTAGGTATACTCAGTGCCTCAGCATTTGTAGGTCGAACTCGAGTTGACTGAGATATCGAACAGATACTTCGTGTCAAATTGAAGGGTTGTAGTCTTGAAGGATGAACTGCTCCGCGAGAATATGGCCGACCCGATTCGCACAGAACCCATCGGGGAAATCGGTGATGCTACTGCGCTAGATCCGGAGCAATTAGGCTTCATGTGCGGCATTGAGGTCCACCAACAACTTGCTACTGGAAAACTCCATTCCCGCCAACCAGGAGTTCTGTATGACGTCACAATTGACACGGTTCCTGAACAATGGAAGCGGTTCAACCGACGTCTTCGTGCAGCACGTGGCGAGGGTGGCGCTGTGGATATCGCTGCACGATTTGAAACACGTCGAAACCGTTCGTTTGTTTATGTTCAATCTCCGAACGCCGGTCTCATTGAATTGGATGAACAACCACCACTTCCTCACGACGAGGATGCCATTTCTATCGCTTTAACCGTCTCCGCATTGCTTGAGGCAAAACCAGTAACTCTTCTTCAAACGATGAGAAAAACAGTTGTCGATGGTTCAAACACCAGTGGTTTTCAGCGCACTTCATTGATATCGATTGATGGGGTTCTTCAAACTGAAACAGGCCCTGTTGGTATTGACGTTTTGTGCCTGGAAGAAGACAGTGCTCGAAAACTAGATACTGTTTCTACAGGAGATGGTGAACAAGTCATCTACAATCTTGACCGCTTGGGGTTGCCACTGATTGAAATTGCGACTGCTCCAGATGTTCAGAGTCCAGAACATGCAAAAGAAACCTCCATGGCGCTGGGAAGATGTTTACGACAAACGCGCAAAGTTCGCCGAGGACTTGGCAGTATCCGCCAAGACCTGAATGTTTCATTGGCTTGCGGCGACCGTGTTGAGATCAAAGGATGTCAAGACCTCTCGTGGATTCCACGTATTATTCGTCTCGAAATGTCAAGGCAATTGCACTTCTATCGTCTTGCCAATGAACTGCGAGCGCTAACCTCCTCACCACCCCTCCCACCAGATCGTCGAAGCGACGATGCGTCTCTTGAAGCTGAAGTTGCTCAATCTGTTGCAACACACCTCCCATTGACATTAGAAAACGTCAGTGAATACTTCTCTTCTTGTGATTCTAAAATGGTTCAATCTGGTTTGAACAGTGGCTCGGTTATGCTCGCACTTCCACTTCCCGGCCTAGCTGGCAAATTCGGTGTGAAGTCAGCAGATAAAGAGGGAGCGCAATTACCTCGCCTAGGCCGTGAATTGGCTGGAGCAGCGAAACTTGCTGGCGTCAAAGGCGTGTTCCATTCTGACGAATTACCGGCGTATGGAATTGAATCCGAACATGTAGATGCTGTTCGAAGCCACCTTTCACTTGACGCAAGTGATGGGTTTGTCTTGTGCTTAGCACCGTCATGGCAGGCAGAGTTAGCGCTTGAGAGCGTACTTACCCGAACCCGTTTAGCTTGGCATCGCATTTCGCAAGAAGTTCGAAATGTAGTGGTCAAGAAAGGCGCACCAGAAGACGGCACGACCTCGCCTATGCGACCTTTGCCAGGTGGCGCTCGAATGTATCCAGAAACGGACGTTCCGGTATATCCACTGGATTCAAAGCGGTGGCAAGAAACGCTTGAAACACTCCCAATGACGGATGATGAAAGGCAACAAAGAATCTCTCAATATGAGGTTTCAAACGATCAGGCAAGCCAGTTATTGGCAAGAGAATTAGACGATATATTTGTTCAATATGCCGCTCAGTTACCACACAAAGGTTGGGCAAGCGTCGTTCTTGAGAACGACACTGCCAATCCAGAACTTTGTGCGAACGTTATGGCCGTCAAGGAGGCGGGTCTGGTTACTCGTGAATCCATGAATGAAATTATTGAACACTTCAACGGTGAATTACCGAGCAGTGAGCAAATTGCCGCATATGGTGAAGCAAATGGTTTCAAACCAGCAGATGAAGGCGATTTAGGAGCGATTATACAAGCGATTGTTGCAGAACGTGCTGACTTTGTCAGAGAGAGAGGCATGGGTGCGATGGGTCCTCTCATGGGCGTTGTCATGCAGGCAGTAGGTGCTGCAGACGGAAAAGTCGTCAGTGCTCTTCTCCGTGAAGCGATACAGAACCTTTCGGAGTGAGTCACGTGACTCGGCGCTTTCTAGCGTTGCTGTTACTTGGAGTCCTCCTCCTTCCCTTGATTTCTGCTCAAGAGAAATCAAATGATTGGGAAGAACACAACGCTTTGGAGTGGGAACATCAATTTGAATCCGGTTTTATTTCCACTTCACCGCTGTTTACTGGAGAAGAAATTCTCGTGCGAACCTCAGGCAGCAGCGAGCCTGCAGTCACTGCTTTTGATTTGGCAGGGGAGATACTTTGGCAACGTGTCAACAACCATTCAAGAAATAATGACATGTCGCCTTTAGTTCATGTTTTAGCCGGTCAAGGTGAATGCGGATCTTGGCCTGAAATGGTATTGGTAGGTTGGACCGATGGCCAAATTGAGGCGCTTCTTCCTTCAAGCGGTGAGGTGTTTTGGTCAGCGCAGTCAGAAGTCGCTGGCTGGGGTGTAACGGGCGAATTTGCTTTAGATGGAGAATTTGTAATTGTTCCAACACGTAAAGGAGTTGGGCAGTATTGCTTGGCTGATGGTGAACAGCAATGGTGGAGTCAGACAGGCCTTGGTTGGAGAAATGGCGTCGGAGTTGGCGATTCAGGGTATTTCTTAGGCGACGAATCGGGTACTCTTTGGCATGTTAATCGAGAAGGTGAGACAATCTCGTACCCACTCGGTCTCGGAAAGATTCGCCATGCCCCGCTTTTCACCGATGCAGGGCTTCTTGTTCACGCTCAAGCCTCCTCCTCAAGCACAGTGATTGTTCTCGATGTATCTGATGGCAGCGTGTCTCAACAACTCCCCGCTGGCCCATCGCCTGCAAAGCCGAGTTTGCGAGGACCATTCTTGATTACCGGCGACTCTTCTTCGATTCAGATATTCTCGTGTACAACACTTTGTGAATCAGTCGCTGAGGTTCCGTTTCATACTAATGGAGAACTCCGTTGGCTTGACGATGAACTCATCATTGCTCCATCAAATACTCCCGATTCGAATTGGGGTATGTTCACTTTTGACGGCGTAGATAACCTCACCCTCACACCTCTTGATGTAGGCATTTACGGATATGGGACTGCAGCACCATTGCAATTTATCGCCTATGAGGAAATGTTCACCGTATTTGGGAACGATCAAGCACTGCTCCGAGTCTTTAGTCGAGCAGCAGAAGAAGAAACACAGCCACAGCAACAGACCCAACCTTCTGCAGACTTCGATTGGGGTGTCCAAGGACTTATTTTCATCATGTTCCTGTTGATTGGTTCATCTACAATTCTTTTCTTGAATGGAAAAATGGAGTGGTTTTTCCGAACGGCGAGTTTGTTTTCCCTCATCATCTTTTTACTGATTCTCCCTGATTTATCTTCTCAATGGTCAAAAGCATTTGATGAACAATTCCCTATCGATGCTGTTGACGAACAGTGGGACGAACAATGGCCAGATTCGTGGTTGGATACACAAATCGTCATCATAGAAATCGATGGAGAAGACCAGGCAATAGGTGGATTGACTGGCCATGATACCGTGTACTCCTTGACTCAAGAGGCGTGTGAGAAATTGGGCTTCGACCTTGGTGTTGAGTTCACTGAACTCGGATACTATATTGAGTCGATAAATGGGATAGAAGCCAATGGCTGGGAATATTTTACAGATGGGACCAAAGGCGTTGTTTCAGTTGATTCTGCAACTCTTCAATCTTCTACAATTGTTCGCTGGACTCCAGTATAACTTAGGTAAGCCTCAAATCATCAACCCTCTTGGGTCGAATCATGTTCCAAGCAATGGGCGCTCACGGCCCCGCCCTTTCTCCTCTTGCGGAGTTGCTGCTGGACGTAGTTTTGCTAGGCAGTGCCTTTGTTCTCCTCGCTCGCCCCACCAAGCGGCCATTGTTCGACATTTTGTTCATGGCCACCCTCGTCGTTTCCGTCTCACTCCTTCGCGTTGTAATGCAGCCACTTCCGAATGTTCAGCCTGTAACCGTTGCAGCACTTCTCGTTGGAGCACAACTCGGAGCTCGCCGTGGTGCTGCCTTCGCAGTTCTTGTAGCAATGATATCGAACATGTTCATGGGCGACGGCTGGTGGACCGTCTTCCAAGCAGCCGGTTGGGCGAGTGTCGCTGTTGCAGGTTCTCGATTACCCCTTGTTACTTCAGCAGGACTGAACCTTGGTCGAGTTTGCATGGCATCAATTGTGGCTGCTTTTTGGTTTGATTTCTTCGTCTCCTTCTCAATTCTTGATGGCACCATTGGCTTTTACGAATTTATCATTTATCTCGGCCACGGCTTGCCGTTTGACCTCCTCCACATGGTTGGAAATCTGACGTTTACCGTTTGGCTCGGAAAATGGTTTTACAATTTACTCGACGAAGAACCTACGCTTGAAGAGATTGAATTTGCGGTGGTGAACGGCCATGGTATCGACGGTTGACGATCCATCGATGGTTCTTATTGCTCGGCATGATTTGAAGATGTCAGCAGGAAAACTCGCCGTTCAATGTTCTCATGCTGCTGTTTCATGCACTCTCAATGCTCGTAAAACCCACGCTCGACTGGTTGAGCGATGGACAAATGCAGGCGCTCGTAAGATTTGTTTGCGCGCAGACGATTTGGCAACCATCCAACGCCTTGCAGGACAAGCTCAAGTTGCCGGCCTCGTGACCTATTTAGTGAAAGATGCCGGCCTCACAGAAGTTCCACCAGGGACAATAACTGTTCTCGGTATAGGGCCCGCTCCTCGCCGAGCAATCGATGCTCTCGTTTCTGAATTGAAACCATACTAGGTGCTCGCATGGGATTTCGTTCATTCATCCATAGAATCACGGCGCCTGCTTTTTCAGGAGCACACCCTACTGGCCCCTGTAAAATGGTCTGCGTTATCAACCACGGACTCAAGATGGGCAAAGGCAAAATTGCGGCTCAAGTTGGCCACGGTGCTGTTATGGCGACAATGAAAGCAGGTGGCGAAAAGCCAAATCACCTCGAGCGATGGCTCTCCTCAGGTCAAAAGAAAGTCTGCCTAAAGGGTCTTGATGCTGAGCACCTTTTAGCGCTGGAAAAGCAAGCGAAAGCAGTGGGGATTTCAACGACTCTTGTTCATGACGCCGGACATACGCAAATCCCGAGCGGATCTCTCACAGTGCTAACTCTCGGGCCAGATTCTGAAGCGCTTCTTGAGGAAGTTACAGGCGATTTAAAATTACTCTAGGCGTCTCCATCGATTTGATGAACGGAGGCGCTTTGCGAGTGATATGCGCGACTACTCATCAGACCGCGTCGACTTACGTTCAGACACCGTTACTCAACCAACACCTGCAATGCGGGTAGCGATGAATCAAGCTGTTGTTGGAGATGACGTTCTGGGTGATGACCCAACGGTCACTCAACTTGAGCAGCGACTTGCAGCAATGTGTGGGAAAGAAGCCGGTCTTTTTGTACCCTCGGGGACGATGTCGAATGCGATTGCATTACGTGCCCACACATCACCTGGTGACGAAATTATCACTGCTAAAAACAGCCACATCTATCTTTACGAAGGTGGAGGATATGCTGCATTGTGCGGTGCCTCCATTGCTCTGGTTGATGTTCACGGCGGTTTGATGCGAACAGAGGATGTCGAGCAAGCGATTCGTAAACAAGCCGGTTCACTTTCTCATTACCCTGATGGTTCACTTGTCTGTGTTGAAAACACTTCGAATCGAGGTGGTGGCGCGTGCTACCCACAAGAAACGCTTGACCAAATTGCCGCTCTGGCCAAAGCCAACGATTGTGCAACGCACATGGACGGCGCTCGAATTTTCAATGCTGCTATTGCGACCAACACTTCGGTAGACCGCATGGTTCGTGATTATGATTCGGTCTCCATTTGTTTTTCCAAAGGCCTTGGCGCTCCAGTGGGTTCGGTTCTTGTTGGCTCTTCCAACTTCATTGCTCGTGCTCATCGCTGGAGGAAGATGTTTGGAGGAGGGATGCGGCAAGCAGGAATCCTCGCAGCAGCGTGTTTGTATGCGCTGGATCATAATATTGAGCGACTTGAAGATGACCACAGAAGGACGAAAATGCTCGCTCAAGCGATACAGAATGTCGATGGATTTGAGGTCGATATGGACACAGTTGAAACCAATATGGTTTATTTCCAATCTGAAATTCCTGCAACACAAGTAATGGAAAAATTACAGACTACAGGAATTGATGTCATGGATATTCAACCTCATGCATGCAGGATTGTTGTGCATTTACATATCACCGATGAAGATATTCAACGTATTATCGAGGCATTTGCTACTTTGTGAGAGTTATATATCCTCGAAAGCGATTCACGCTATGGCAAGACGTTCTCCATCAACGATCTGTGAGGTATGCGACCACCAATCAAGGGTAAGCCCTTGTCGGCTATGCGCCTCTATCACTGTGAACAAAACGAGAAAGAAATGGTCGCACAAGGTTCATGATTCCGCACATCAACAATCGAGAATACTCATTGGAGGTTCTCACCAAACTGCTCAGCAGCGCTGGCGTAATCTCAAGCGTAATACCTCTGAACTCAAAGATGTTGAATGGGCAAAATTAGCAGATCAGACACTTGACCCCGTTCTTTCATCACCTTGTAGCGGTGAAGAGTTGAAGACAATAATCCAACGAATCAGTGATGGTGTGCGCCTCACAACATTGCAACGCCTTCACCTGGTTAGTGGATTTCTTTTACAAGATGGAGTGCAAATCTCTTTCATTGGCAAAGATCTTCTTGTCAATGGCAGAACTATGCCAACCGCTGTTCCTATCGTTTCCCTGCTCAACGTTCTTGCTTCCAAATCAACACGTACAGGTTGGGATTTAACCAAATTATTCGTTGCTTTTGGTTCACTGAACCCAAAAAACATCCCTGTGTTTGAACCGGGGAGGATTCCGAGGCGCCTGCGCCGTCGTAATATCCGTCCTTCTCTTCAGAAACCTGGAGCATCGGCCCTCCTAACATGGATTCAATGGATGGCTGAGGAACATCTCACCCCTCCAGAAAATTATTCACTCAATCCCATTGGAGTGTGGGCACATGATGTGCGAGGCAGATTAGGAAGAGTGAGCCAACATAAGTTTGAACAATTTCTCGTTGATGCTTTCAAAAATTACCCTCAAGGACTTCAACAGTTGAATGGCTTTCCATGGCTTGAACGATGGTATTCTTATCTTGCCACAAACCAGCATGATTCTGTTCTTGAATGGCCATTTGTCATCGTTGGTGACAAATTTAAGATTCTCGTTCGTACAAAGAACAATGCCTCAAGAAAAACAGCAGTTCCCGATGATCCAGGAATTTGGGCCTTTTTCCTTTCAAGTGCCATGTCGCCTCTTACTTCAGATGCGGGAGAATTGCTCTATGCTTTGCAATGCAATTGGACTTGCCAGACGGTAACGGGCGACGAAATATCCGCACCATTGCGCCGTTCGATTCAATTCTTACGAGAAGTAATCGATGGAAACTCCGATCGAGTCTTTGTCCATGATGAGCATATTTTGGTGATCGGGCGACTCGGCCACTTTTACGATGTTCGAATCGGAAGAGGTGCTCACAATGCCCCGTTCATCATTGAATCAATTGATTCTCTTGAATCCCGGGTTACCCATCCAATTTGCATTCATGACGGTTCATTTCACTCGACTGTCCCCCTTGGCGATACGCTTGTCTCGGTCATTTTGTCTCTTCTTGATGACGTCAATACTTCAGCGGAGATAGACAGCCTACGGCACCATGTTTCATTTCAATCACCGTTGGGCTTCCCGCCTAAAGTCACCGAAAAGCACCTCCGCTTCTTTAATCAAAACGATATCAAATTGCTCGAACGCATCGTCCGAGATAATCGTTCAAGAGACGTTGGTCACATTCAGTGGTTGCCTCAAAGCACTCCTCGCAATGTCAACGACCGGGGTGAAATGCGTGGATACCAGAATATGATGCACCTCTTCCGTAGAAACAACGCCCATAACCGGCGCATGTGGCAACATGAGGCAGATAATGACAGAACCTTGCGAACATACCGCACTGAGATGTTAGTCGAACATGCCCTTGCAGCTAATTCAGCACTCCCTCATCCTCAGTTCATTGAACTCTGGCACAAATCTTTCGATGATATGTTACAAGACGACCGAGGGCCTCACCTTCCACATTTGTATAATCAGGTTCGGGGAAGAAATGAGTGGATGTTTATTCGTAACTTTGGCCGTGACGAGAATGATTATCCTATCGGAGATATACGTAACGGCGAACGTCGATTTTGCGAAATCTTTCCACGTATTTGGGAGGCCCTTATGCGTCATCCGATTGGAGCCACTTTCAGAATTGGGGTGCTTGATGGAGGCAATCTAACTTTTGAGAACTGTCATCTTGCGGTAACCATTCGAACTGCGCAAGAACGAAGAATAATTCGTAGATTCTCTTCTTTGCTGGGCTATGTTGAACATGGTCGGCATGAAAACAATATCGAATTCATTCGACGTGACCATCCGCGTAACCATGCTCGAAGAGAACTAACTCTTCTGCTCAATAGAGCTCAAGAAACCCTTGGGGCACGAGGTGCACCTCCTTGGTGGTGGCATTATGCTGAAATCATACAAGCCCCAATTGCGGCTCCGCCTTTTGAATTTCGATGGGAACTTGAGCAAGACCTTCGAGATCAAAACCCCCGTGAAGGCCGCCACGGCTACGTTCCATGAACTCAATCTCTTCGGCTTAGAGCGGCTACAGCAACGACGCATAGGCTAGCAAGCAGTGATGCAGCAGGCACACTCTCCTCTTCTTCACAGCCCTCTGGTATCAAGCATTCTTTATCATCAAGTGGTTCCTCGACAGGTGCGTCAAATTGGTAGATGAGATGAACTGACAAATCGTTTCCATCATAGGCAGCGGGTAAGGTGATTTCTGAACTGCCTGAGCCTACTATTGGGTCTGAGCCAATGGCAATCTCACCCAGTTCAATAACTCCTCGAACCACATCTGGATAATCCCCTAAGCCATTGGTTCCTTCTTCAAAATTCGCTGAATGTTCAACAATCCAAGCATAAGCTGAGAGCGTATGTGTTGTATTTGGATCAATAGAATGTTCTTTCAGTTCCAATGCCCAAGACGCTATGCCAGTCGTCTCTCCGGTTGAGTTCCATGAGAAAAACGAACTACCATTCATGGGGTTTCCAAGGCCAAAAGAGTTCGTTGACTGTGCCATTTCGGTATATTCACTCTCAAGAGAATCATAATCTGTTACGCTACCGACCTTCATCACAGTGCCGTTTATGACGACCATAGGAGGTGCATAGATTCCATATCTGTCATGGAACCGTTGGTCAATTTCAATGCTGCCAAGTGGGTCTTGAGCCTCATTAATAGCGCGATGAATATGATACTGCTGCAGACGGGTATCGTTCTCGATATTTTCAAGAGCGTGCTCAACGTCAACACAATTTGAACACCATGTTGCAGTATAGACTTCAGCAATTGGTGGGAGTTCGCTCAGATTCGTTGTGGTCGCCCCGGTCAAATTTGCTTCAAACGATTGACCTCCAAAGAGGGCACCAGTTCCTTCTGGTGTTGGAGTTGAAGGTGCAGCAACACTCACAGCCGAACTCAATGATGTTAAAATTAAGATTCCGATGATGAGTTTCGCTTCGCGCATACTCGTGCCAGCCGGAACTTGGCTATCAAAGCATTCTGCTGTTGTGATTCATTCAGTTGCTCAGCACAAGTAACACTCATGTCAAAGGCACCGTTGTCGTGGAACTCACCGGAATCAGATTCCTTCACTAAAGCATCGAATCGTGAGCGAATACCGCTGCTTGTCAAACCGAAAACATCTGCAAGAAGGTCGGCAGCTCCAGATTGTAGGCCGAAGGAGGTCAGGCTTGCATATACGGCAACTGAAACTAACATACGCTCTTCAATGTTGATTGAAAGGGCTTCGCCAGTTCCTTCCTGAAGCAATGCCAGGCGCGCTTCAGTCTCATACAATACGTCTTCGAAGTCTTCGGCACTAAGATGGTCTCCTAGCATGTCAAAGACATGTTCCATTGCCTGAACAATTGCATCTTCACGACGATCGTTCGCATCCTTTCGTGGAGGCATTGCTGCCCAGCCCATTGACACGCGAGCCTTCCAGTGGGACATGATGCGAATTCGAGCATTCATGATTTGCTTCGGCACGATACCGGCTTGCTCCATAGTAGAACGTCGGTCGAATTTAGGCATGAGACCGATTTCACCAGCAAGCTCTACAATTGCCGCAGCGATGATGACGGCGTTCTGCTCATCAGAACTGCCCTTGATACCTTTCTTCTTTCGACAAATGGATTGCTTTGGCATTCCTAGCCGCGTATACATTGACTTGTCTTGCTTCTTTCGAATCATCTCTTGTTCACTGCTTAATGGCTTGCAAGACATCTCGACCAACCATTCCAGAATGTGCAAGGCATGACGGCCATACAAAGTCTCGATGAGTGACTTGACGCGACGTGCAAAAGGATGTGGGTTGCGGACAGAACTGCGGTCAATCTTCTCCAACAAGTAGTACTTGCGACGGTCCTTGACGCCTGCAGAACCGAACTTCATCTTTGGACCAGTATTGCCCATTGAGCGGTTTTGGTCAGCGTCGATTCGAACAGCTTGATAGTGCGCATTCTCTCCAAAGAGAGCGGCTCCGTTATCATTCGCTTGAACATCTTGACTTTTGTGAACCAATCCACAATCCAAGCACCAAACCTCGCCCTTATCAGGCACGTTCTTCAGCTCTTTGCTGCAACATTCGTCACATTGTGTTAGTTCTTGCTTCTTTCCTTTCTTATCATCTATCATCTTAATTAACTCCTTTCTTGTTTTTGTTTTTGTGGGCGGTTTCGAGCGGCGGTTGTTGACTTTCGACTTTCGCAAAAAGAACAATACAGCCGCTTTTTGCGGCCCAACATACCTATATGGTGAGTCGCTCTATTTAAAACTATCGTTCATCATGAGCATTTTTGCTTGAACAAGAATGCTTCATGTTTTGCCACCACACCTACTATTCCTTTCTACACTATATAAAGGATGTAAAGAAAGAGCCCAAAATTGGCCAAAATCCCACTTCTGTATCTTATGTAATTTATTTTTCAGGGAATATACCGAGAGGCTTCAAGAACAGTCGACTATTGTGGTGTAGTTGAGGCGACACAGATGACTGGCCAAGAAGGAGCAATGGTTACACTTGAGGCGGTTGCTTCGGGTGAGAATCTCCCATCTTGGCTGTTTGATTCTCTGTGCAAGGGTGAGTGTCAAAATCACTTGTTTTTATATCCAAACGAAGGCAGTAGAGCCCAAATTCTCCACCGGTTGGCGCAATTGAATGTACCAGTCGACACCACCCATCACCTGACTTTACAGCGCCTCATTCCACTGATGATCCTTGACCTCGGGCTCTCGCCTCTTCTTTCAAACAGCACTGGGCTTTTTCTTTCGATTCATGCACGCACAAAGAAAGCGGCAGAAGCTGGTGAACTGCCGCTGCTGTTTGCTCCTCAGGCCCAGCGACAATGGTCTTCTTATCAGACCGAACGCCTTCTGTCTCTCCACCGCTCATTGAGTGAACTGAACAATCCATGGGCATGGGATGAAGATCCGGGTGCTCGACAGTTTGATTCAATTTTGAAAAAGGTTGGGGAGCAGTTGGGGGGGACTCATCCTCATCACGCTTTACCGCAACTCATACGGCACCTCAGTCAAGCAGAAAAACCTCCATTTACCCTTCATGACGTTGAAGGAATCTTTGTTTTGGACTCCGCTCCCGATTATACAGAAGTCGAACGCACCTTCCTACAATGCTTAGCCGTGCAAAGGCCTCTGCACCAGTTATGCGTGCCTGGCTCATTCCGCCTTGGCCATCATGGCTCATATTTACTCGATGGAGATTGGGAATACGTCTCGGAAGAGTCTTTGCCTTCATGGGTTCCTGCACACGAAATCTGGCAACCGAGCAACCTCAATTCGTGGCAATCTCCTCTCTCTCTTGAGCGTGAAACGACTCATCACCGGATAACAGTTCATCGTCGCAATCATTGCATTGATGCCGCGTTTGAACTTCTTCATGCTTATCGACAATTCTCGAACGGAGAAGTTCTCATTATCGATGGTTCAGCAGAGAGCAATCAAAAAACATGGTCTTCAAGACTTCAATCTCTTGGCTATATCACCGGTGCTGAGCAACAACTTCTCGAAGAGATACCTGCGCTTGCTGGGCTCGCTCATATCATGCGAGTTGGCGATGGACTTGAGGCTTGGTCAATTGACAAATTGAGGTCGCTGTTTGAACATCAAAGTCTTCCGTTATCAAATGGAGGCGTAGGTGGATTGACTCACCCAAACCAACTCGATTGGCAGCCGCAACCGCACGTTCATGTTTTGGAAAATATCGCTCGTTCATTCCACGTACGTGGGGGGCAGGGTGCTCTTCGCAGATGGCTTGCTACCCTTTCCCAAGCCACTCCGCAACTCGGTGGAAATCAAGAACGCTCCCTCCAAGAACTTGAGGAAACCCAATGGTGGCTCCGATGTATTGCTGAATTGTGGTTCCCCCTCCTCGACGCTTCATCTCAAGAAGTGTTGAACTCTGAATTAATTGGCTGTTCAACGGGAGAGAAACTCCCACTTCCAGCACGCCCTCAAGACGGATTTGAATGGCTTGACATGGTTCTTTCGCAACTCGATTGGGTTTCACTTTCAAGTCGCACTGCGGGATTCGATCGTTCAATTGCGGGCTTACAACATCTCAGAGAATCTCACAAATCGACTGTAAAGATTCTTGAAAAAGGTGATTCAATTCTTCCTTCTAAAGGCCAAGATTTTTTCAATTACATAGACCACTTGTTGAAATTTACCTCCGTCCCACGGACTCGGAGTAAGGGGAAACAAATTCAAATCCTCACACCCGAGCAGGCACAGGGAGTCGAGGCGGATTTACTCCTTCTGGTTGGTTTAGATGTTGGTTCATGGCCAATGAAATCTTCCAGTGTTCCTTGGTTGGACGCTCCCGCAAAACTTCGCCTGGGAATGCTTCATTCAGATTTGATAATTCGAAAAGGACGTCATCACTTGCGGCATTTACTGAATGCTGCTCAAACTGTGGTAATATTTGACACCAGTATGGAAGAAGGAGGGGGCCCCAGTGCTCCGCTAGCAGAATGGTTTGCTGAAATTCGTCAATCAGGGGAGATAAATGCCCTTCAATCTGCACCTGATTTTATCCCCGAATCATCACATCAATCAGGCAACATCCATCGAAGTTGGCATTGGACGTCAGATCAATACGGCGGGGCGTGGCTCACTCCTCGACCGTTCACAATGACGGCTGAAGACGGAGCCATTTTTGGCGAACGTGCGGGACACCGCGGCCGTGATGAACGCCAACGCCTTGGCCTTGCACTCAAAGACGGTAGTTTTGCGTCGGGTAATGTCCTTTCGATGAACGGCGTTGCTATGGCGCATGAAGTACCTATCCAAGTTGACCGCGTTCACCGTCAACCGACTCATAAAAACCTCCTTAGAAATGAATATTTGTCGTGGCATTTGCGAAAAAACCTTGTCAGCACTGACGGTCTTAATTTACGTCCAAAGAAAAGTCAGGTCTCCATCGGTAGCAGCCAGCATGAGGATTGGCCCCACTTGGGCATGAAAGGATCTCGAAGCATTGGCCCTGCTATCGATCCACGTCCGCTTCCTGCCCATGATATGCAGAGCGACATTCTTAACTCAGTCATGGGCTTTTCTTCACCAATCGAAGTTGAGGTATGGTCTCCGAGCCGTATCCAATCTTGGCTTGAATGCCCTCGCTTGGCATGGATGAAAAATCATCTCAAAGTCCAAGCCCGCGAATCACAATCAGAAGATCTTGACAACAGAACACGTGGTACAATGTTACACGATGCTGAAGCAGCTCTTCTTCGAGCACATGGCGTTCCAACAGCCAGTGCACCATTAACCTCTTCTTCACCCCTTCATTCTCGTTCGTTCGACCAACTCTGGCTTGCCATTTTACAATATTTGGAGCAAGAAGTGCCATGGCTTGCTCGTAACGACGCAGTTGCCGTTCATCGTTGCCGAGAAATGCTCGGAATCACGCCAGATGTATGGCGCAGTTATTTGGAAGGCGAAGTCGAACTTTCCTGTGGTGGGCGTATTGGTAGAATGCTTTTGGCAGATTTTTCTCTCACTCACGCTGCACCTCTTGCTTGTGAATTTGGCATCGGGCTTGATGGCAACCCACCTATTCTTTTGGATGCATGTGATGACAAAGGAGTCTCTTCACCTTTCAAGATACGAGGAAGAATCGACCGTGTAGACGAAGTTGTACTTGAGCCACACTTGCAGGCTAAAGCCATTTCAGATGGCGTACTTTCACCAAAACCCAGTGCCAATCCAATGCCGTTATCCAACGGTTCACTGCCACCAGCTAACCGTTTCGTCGTCATCCGCGACCTCAAAACAATAAATGGACCGAAGCATGGTGATAAAGGCAATCGACATCGACGCGGAATATTTGACGAGGTTCAACTTGCATTGTACGCTCGAGCGTGGGAGCTGCAGCATCCAGGTGATCGAGTGATTGGTATTGGTGTTACTGAAATCGGTGAATCAACCATACATTACCTCGAAATGGATGAATCTGTAACCCAATATTTAGAGCACGCAGAGATTGGTGAACGGACATCCTCCTCCCAACAACTTCACCGCTTCCCTGGTTCTGAATCTTCAGTTCATAACGGCTTCCGAGCACTGCTTGCTGAGCGATTACGCACTTCAGCCCGAGCGATAAATGCTGCACGAAACGGCCGAGTTAACAGTACACCAGGGCGTCACTATTCATACAGTTCAATTCGTCACGTATACCCTACTATGTTTGGAGGGAATTCGTAATGATTCGGTTTAACAGAAGCCAGCGACTTGGCCTTGATCTTGACAAGCATATTGCTCTTGATGCAGGTGCTGGAACTGGGAAAACTACTGTGATGGCGGAACGGTATGTCCAGCATTTACTGTCGCACGAGCAACGCGCCACACACCTTCTTCCGATGGGCCCTAGGGAGCCATTGAGTGGCCACGGTTCACTCCGCTCCCCCCCTCGGCAACGAACAGAGCAGAAACAGTGGATGGGTTTACTTCCAAGTGAAGTTGTTGCAATAACATTTACCAAAAAAGCAGCATCAGAATTGAAAGCTCGTATTCGTGCGAGGGTAGGGCAGACACGAGCAAGACCACTCCACCAAGATGACCTGAATGGAATTTATGACCCCAGAGTACGTGAACAAGCAGATGTTGAAATGCTTCTTTCATCACTTGATGAGGCACCCATTTCCACGATTGATGCTTTCCTTTCCCAATTGGTATCGCCTCATTTGGATTTGGTTGCAGTTCATCCAAGCCGTGAACAGATTGCTGAAGAGCGCTCACCTTTGTTGACGCAAGAAGCACTTCAATCAGCATGGCGAATTCGAACAATATCTGATGCATTAGAGGCAGGAGTACGCGGGAATGTAGATGCTTTTATCTCTGCCCGAAATCGTCTTGCGATTTTACTCGGAGGTCAAGAACGAGCAGCAGTGGTACTCAGTGGAATGCTCGGCAAATCATTGTTTGTTGAAGAAGCACACCATGCAATGGTTGCCCGTGCAGCATCCAATGGTCACGATTGGGCCGGGCAAGGTCCAATGCCCCACGAAGTTTTGTTGGACATGTTCTTGGAACCTGTAAAGGATATCGCCATTCAATATGCTCAACACCTGCAAGGTTTACTTGCTCAGTGGACAGACCATTTCCTTACTTACTCTACTGACTATGTCCTACCATGTGAATCGGAAATCAATTCGACACAGACACGGTTCAACCACTTGACACATCTGGCCCGAGAACCGTTACCAGAGAACCCAGCAGATTGTATTCAATGGGTTTGGCAAATCGCTCTCGCCTCAACCTCTTGGAGTCAGTTAGTGAATCAGGATAAGCCGAAGTTTTTCCCGAAAGGAAGCCTTCCTCAAGTGAATCACTCTAATGGTTGGCATCCTGGCCTCTACGGGAAGAGCGCTGCCAAAACGCTATCAAAGAACGTTCGAGATGTGCTCCATGAACAAGCTGAAGTTTTAGCGGAGAATCTTCGTGAGCACATGAATTCTCGTCAAGGAACTCTCGTACGTTTACTCGGAAAGTGTGCTTTCCTTCTTGCGCCTTCATCGGACTTACCATACATGCCAGAAGAGTGTGAACTTCGTGCCCATCCAGTGGAGCCAATATTCGAGGATATCGCTCCTTCGGGTAACTTGAGAATCTCCAGTGAATTACAGACCAGCGTGCTCAACGACCTGCTGCTTGTTCATCGAGGCTGTCAAGACATTCTTGCCCTGATGAAAGCCCAAGAAGGGGTTCATGATTATGACGATATACAACGTTTAGCAGCTGATTTGCTTCTCGCTCGATGCCCTGATATTGTTCGACATACCTACCCGCATGAGGTTGTTCAAGCATTGGACCATATCGGTGAGGAACCATGGTTCGATCAACACATTGCACGAGCGATGAGGCTTGCGGGAGAAGATCAAAAATGCTTTGAGGATTTGAATCGCAGATACGCTGTCTTGCAGATATTACGGCGTCAATTTAGAGCATTCATTATCGATGAATATCAAGATACGAACCCAGCACACTTCCGTCTTCTTGCTCGTCTTTGGGGTACTCGTCGATTAAAGCCAGATGAGCCTGAACGGCCACTTGGACCTTGGGATCCAACCGTTTGTATTGTTGGCGATATGAAGCAGAGTATCTACCGTTTCCGACAAGCTGAAGTGACGGTCATGCGGCGTACAGTTGCTGCGATTAAGCACGCGAATGAAATGGAATCGGTAGAACCACGCTTGTCCCATCTTCGACGAGAAAATCATGGCCGTGACCCCCGTCCAGTCGGGGCAGGGGGTGAAAGCGGTTCATTCATCGTTGGAACAGAAGTCCAAGAATCATCAATTCCTTCTCAACCCTGGGAACATGTTGAATTTGCGTTTGAAGATGATGAAAGCGCCATTAATCTCGTTGATGAAGAACGCATGAACAGACGGATGCTCGGACATATTGATTTGACATCGAATCACCGCACTCTCTCAAATCTCATGGATACTATGAACGGTATGTTTCAAGATGTTTTTGCATCAAGACATTACCTTCTGCCTGGTGATTGGCATGCAGAACATCAGCACCTTCGTGCAGCACGTGAAACTGAACAACAGGGAGTTTTGGAGTGGCTTCTCCCTCTTCAAATCGATGCTGTAGAACCAAGTCTTGATTTGGATGAATACTTCGATACCTTTACCGCACCAGAGGCGTTGAACACTCATTTAGAAAATGAATTAATCGCGGCGCGTCTGCAAGCTTTACTCTCTCAACAACCAACACAAGTTTGGAATGCTGAACAAGGAAGTTTTACGCAACTACCTGCACAAAGTTCTGCGGTTCTACCAGAGGACATTCTTGTTCTCGTTCATTCCCGCAAACACATTCCCGATTTAATCTCCCGGCTACAGTCGCGTGGCGTTCCCGTTATGGCTGACCGCCAAGGAGCACTGCTTGCGCAACCGGTTGTCCTACCTCTCATCTCTTGTCTTGAACTACTTGCATATCCTCAATCACGACATGCTGCTTTAACGCTTGCTCGCTCACCGATAATGGGATTCAATGATGCCCAATCTCATGCCTTGATGACTCAAGAATATGAAGGGACTTGGTGGCAGAAAATACAACATTTTGCACCGACACAACATGTTCGTCGCCTTGCTCAACATCTCGAACATCTTGCGCAATGCGGGGCTGTTCACGACGTTTTCGACATTATCTTAGATCATTCAGATCTTTTTGTTGCTTATCCTGATGACACATCTCGTCAGAATGCTGAATCGCTGTGTGCTCTTTTCGTTAATATTGGTAATGAATTGGGGCATGAGCCAGCGGCTCTCTTTAATCGTATCAAAGACCTTGATGGCCTTGGTAATAAGGGCCCTTCCGCCATCACTACCCCCTCAGGAGGTGCGGTTCAAATCATGACTATTCACGGGGCAAAAGGACTTCAAGCACCTGTAGTCGTAGTCGCAGGATTGTTCCATGCAGGAAAGTCAGATTCTTCTCTTGCAGCGAAAAGCAATGTATTGGTGACTCCTCAAGTTGTTGCAGGTAGAATCAATCCATGGAGTTCACGCGACCGTCCGGATGATGGGCTATGGGAATTTGCAAAGCGGATAGACCATGCCCAACGTCAAGCAGAACGACGGAGAGAATTTTACGTCGCCTTAACCCGAGTAAAAGATCGCCTTATCTTGGTTGGTTCGCCAAACCGTAGTGCTGATATTGACCCCAAGACTCAGGAATTGGTGCTTAAAGTGAGGCCTTCTCTCAAGACGATGGGTGGGATGTTACTCGACGGTTTACGCGGCTTATCGCATCAAAACTCCGTCGAAGACTCGCCATGGCTGTTAGAGGATGATGAGTTTACATCCCCTCTTGCAACCTATACAGAAACTGTTTTGTCGTTAGATCCATACTCTTTGTCCAGCGCTTCCAAACTTGGCATTCCTACGCTTGAAGGAATCCATATTTATCATTCACCTCAATGCTTCCCAACTCTACAGACGCCAACTCCTCTCCAGCAATGGCACGCTCTTGAAAAGCGAATGCACGCCCTTTCGCCACCAGTAAAAAGTCCGATGCCTGTTCAAACCGTCAATCAGATGATGAGAATGCCAGCACACAATCTCGATTCAAGTTACAGTTGCCCTCGTGCGCATTGGCTCACCGAGGTTAAAGGTTGGAATCCTGAGCCGCTCTATTTCTTTTCACCGAATCTAAAGAAGGCTCACAAACCGCCCTCCAGCTTCCCAGAAGCAACAACATTTGGCACGCTCATGCATCGACTGATAGAAATTGGCCTTGCAAATCCAGCAGCTAAAAACTCTCCACCAGTTTCAGCACTACCTCCGGCTTGGGTTTTCGAAGGAAAAGACATGCTCGATGATGAAGAAACCATTCGTCGCGTCATGGCTGAGGAAGGAATTGGTGTTGAAAATTCGGACATGGAACTCGCCAAAGTAACGGCAAACCGTTTAGGTGAAATTGGTCGTTTGGTTCGAGAAGGGTTGCTCGGAGAGTATGCCAAAGGAGGTCATTTCCATGGTTATGTCGTTGAAGGGCTAAGGACCGAATTGCCTTTCTATTATGTGAATAAAGTTGAGTTTAGTGATCTTTATCGGACTGGATTTTCAGTTGATGGACCTGTTGCCCTTTCCCAGGTTGATCACGTGGATATTGTATTTGATGGAAGGGCAGATCTCGTTCTTGCTTTGAGAGATGATAAGGGCCGTGGATTTTTGCAAGTTGTAGATTTGAAAACCAAAGGCTGTCGAGATGATTTTAATCCTGACGACTCGCTTAAAGGAAGCGCCCTCCAACGATACGATGGCGATCTACTGAATCCTCAACCATCTACACGTGCAGAAATAGCCATTCTTGAACAGCACAAACTCCAACTTACGTTATATTCGCTCGCTCTCGAATCAATGGAGCAGCAAAAACCAGA
>MDTC01026251.1_pt1 | contig 20681 bp, 17 predicted proteins | sample 811181 | NCBI WGS metagenome assembly MDTC01 (sample SAMN05326644, study PRJNA326480) | marine metagenome | isolation source: seawater | place: Pacific Ocean: North | collected 2011 | reverse complement strand
ATTGCGATTCGCACCGGCGACCACTGCGCCCAACCCTTAATGAATCGCCTGAATGTGCCGGGTACCGCACGTGCGTCATTTACCATCTACAATACATTAGACGAGGTTGATCAGCTCTTTGCGGGCATCAACAAAGCTCGTATGATGCTAGCCTAACGGCAGGAGGACACAATGTCTGTAGAAACGTTTAGTCCATCGTCATCACTTATTTCCATGACGGACAGTGCCATTAAGTATTTTGAGTCACGACTGAAAAACGAATCGGGCCATTTGATTCGCTTATCAACCAAACAGAGCGGCTGCACAGGTTATGCTTACGTTCTTGACTCTGTTGATGCCATTCAAGACGGTGATGAAGTCGTGGAAATTAACGATAACATTAAGGTTGCTATTGCACCCAACGCGCTGGAACTGGTGCGTAATACAGAAATCGATTACGTTAAAGAAGGCATTAACGGTATTGTGAAGTTTAACAACCCTAATGTTGTTAACGAATGTGGTTGCGGCGAAAGCTTCAGCGTTAGCTAAACGGGAAAGATAACAACAGCATGCAACAGAAAATGGTGAATACCTTACGCGAAGTCAAAGCGCGTAAGGTGCCATCCGGCGAACCTAAAATCATTCCCAAAGGGGAGTTTGTTAATATTACCCAGGATCTGGGCGGTAATTACACCGTGACCTGGCAGGGTAATATGCTGCGCATTGACGGCACTGATGGCGACGCAATTGGCCGCAAACCGGAAAAGCTCGACTTTCCTGCGCCTGAAGACGGGCAAATATCCGAACAACAAGTTTGGGATGCACTGGAAACCATCTACGACCCGGAAATTCCCATTAACTTAGTGTCGCTTGGACTTATCTATAAAGTCGATATCGACCAGGATAATTCGCAGATAAATATCGACATGACACTTACCGCGCCGGGTTGCGGCATGGGACCAGTGCTGGTCGGTGACGTTGAGTATCGTGTCTCTTTAGTGCCTCACGTGAACAAGGTCAATGTAAACTTAGTGTTCGATCCACCTTGGTCTCGCGATATGATGAGCGAAGAAGCGCAGCTTGAAGCTGGTGTGTTTTTCTAAACGGGAATACCGAATTAACCATGAACTTACCAACAACTGACGAAATTCTTGATGACTTAGAGTTCCTGGACGACTGGGAACAGCGCTATCAGTACATTATCGATTTAGGCAAAGCGCTACCGGGTTTGCCGGAAGCGCAGCATAAAGAAGAGTATCTGGTACGCGGCTGTCAGAGTAATGTTTGGCTGATTAGTGAAGAGAAAGACGGCAAGCTGTTATTTCACGTCGACAGTGATGCCGTCATTGTGCAGGGGCTGCTAACCTTGGTTATGGCGGCTTACCATGACAAAACGCCCGCACAAATCCTAGCGTTCGATATTGACCAATACTTTAATCAACTGGATCTGGAAAACCACATTACCCCAACTCGTGGGAATGGATTAAGAGCTATTGTTGGAAAAATCCAGCAAACAGCCAAAAATGCTAATGCTTAAATTGTATTAAATAACTCTTGGACGCTGTTGGATACGGACCGATAGGTGGATAAAAGGCTTGGCTTTATCGTGGCTAGGCCTTGTTTCATTTGAATCATACGCTCTAACTTTAATACGATACGCAAGCATTGCCCCATAGGACCTTTTAAATCATTCACAGCAGATTGTGTTTCAGGTGACAGAGGCAACTTTTCAAAAAACGCCTTTTTATCCACCCCCAACATGATATCAATACCTGATAGCAACCCCACGAAATAGCATTGATCAGGATCTAAGTCTTTATTTCTCTGCCCTTTAGCCAGTTCATAGCACATTTGTGCCCTCACCAGCACCATGCGTGATGCTTCCTGACTACTAGCCTCTACAGAGCCTATGAGCGCTATCCAGCGGCGCAGTTTCTCAATACCCAGTCGCATAATCACATCTTTGACCCGGGTAATTGGGCTCGCCGTTGGATACAAAGGGCTATTTACAATTTTAAGAAGGCTGACAGACAACTTTGGATCTTCTGATATCACTCGCGACAACTCAGTCAAATCCGGCTCTTTTTCAAAGCATAAAGACAGCACTTTTGCGAGCTGCAGGGAAGACGGCTCTAGGCGAGTACCATAGATGACTTCCGGCTTAGCGAAGTAGTAGCCCTGAAACAAGTCAAAACCCAGTTCTTCGTAAGCATTTTTGGTCGCCTCGTCTTCCACTCGCTCTGCTAACCACTTGCCTTTGAAGGTAGTGGTTTCCTGTTTAAAGGCTCGAACCTGGTCAATAGTGACGGTAGACACATCCACCTTTATGTAAGACGCGTACTTTAGTAACGGCTCCCAGGCAGGGTCAAACTCGAAGTCATCGAGTGCAAAGCGAAAGCCCTTCTCATGCCAGCGTGCTACCGCATTCACAACAGCTCGCGTTGGCTTTATGGTCTCTAAAAGCTCAATAACGACCTTATCTGGCTCTATAGGCAGGAAGCTTTGTGATAATAGAAAGTCACTTGATACGTTTATAAAGGCCGTTGCGTCGTACTGAGTGGTTTGCTCAGTAATACCCGCACATAAGTTAAACACGACTTCACTGGTCGCTGCGGTGTCACCCACAGTTTCAGCCGATAAATTAATGGCGCTTCGGTACAGTAGCTCTACTGCGTAAAACCGATTCTTTTTGTCGTAAATGGGCTGGGCAGCCAATAAAGGGGAGGATTCCAAATCTGTCTACTTTTTAAACACTGATTATAAGCAGGATTCTACGGTAGTTTTTAATAAAAGAAAAGATGAACGGTTGTTATAAATTTAAGATTTACGACGCCCTGTAATCATGGGCTTTATAAGCTCAATGCGACCCCACCAACCTGTCAAAAGCACTGCGGCAACATGAATAAGAGCGCCTATAAATAAACTATGGGCAATGTATTCGTGAATGTTCTCGACAAGCGTACTGCCAAAAAAGGTGTCTGTTTCTTCAAGTAGAAAACCAGTAGCTCCCTGCGCCAGAAATAACAGCCAGAACAACAATATCAATATGCCGCCAACAGCGTTATGCCCGGATTTTTTAGGAATCTTGCGATTTTTAAGTTCACGCAGATGTTCAGATATTCGTTTAGGGGTCGGAAAAAAATCACTCAACCTTGCTCGCTGAGGCCCAACGAAGCTCCAGACAACACGAGCGAAGACTAAAGCCCAAACACTATAACCAATCCACTGGTGAACCGCTTCACCTGGCTCTAGTACAAAATAATTTAGCGTAAAGCCAATAACAATAAGCCAGTGGTAAATGCGGATAAACTTATCCCAAATAACCACTGGCTTACCCATTAACTTACTCTTTCTCTTGTTTTACGACACTGCCATCGACCGGGTTGAAGTAGACCTCTACTTTCTCACCAGCCTGGTTTTTGCCGTAAATTTCATAGCAGTTACCTGGCGTGACTTTAAACTCATTAATGTCATACCCCTGCTCTTTTAAACCAGCCTGGAACTGCTCTTGATCCATCCATTCTGATTGCGGAGCCGTCGTACAACGAGTTTCCGTTTCTTCCGCACTGCAAGCGGCTAACAGTGCCGCTGCACCTGCCATAGCGGTTAACTTTAATGCGTTCATATCAGTCTCCTATCATTCGTTAGGAAGTGACTCGAAGCCCATGTGATAGAGCGTAAAGCCGAAAATATCCGAATACTGCTCAATCGTTTTTGAAACTGGTGTTCCTGCACCGTGACCCGCATTGGTTTCAATGCGAATTAACTGTGGGTTATCGCCCCCGGCTTTATCCTGAAGCTCTGCTGCGAACTTAAAGGAATGGGCAGGCACCACCCGGTCATCATGATCACCCGTAGTAACCAGCGTTGCCGGATACTCAACATCTTGTTCTACGTTATGCACTGGCGAGTAGTTCAGCAAGTATTCAAACATTTCTTTACTGTCTTCTGCTGTACCGTAGTCATACGCCCAGCCAGCACCCGCAGTGAATGTGTGATAGCGCAGCATGTCCAAAACTCCAACCGCTGGTAGAGCAACCGCAAACAGCTCAGGGCGCTGTGTCATTACCGCACCAACCAGCAAGCCGCCGTTTGAGCCACCACGAACTGCCAGGCGCTCAGACGAAGTATAGTCTGCTTCTATCAGATATTCCGCTGCCGCAATAAAGTCATCGAACACGTTTTGCTTTTGCATCTTAGTGCCAGCTTTATGCCACTCTTTACCGTACTCACCACCACCACGTAAGTTGGCAACCGCATAAACACCGCCCATTTCCAGCCAGGCCGCATTAGCAATGCTGAAACTTGGTGTCAGACTAATATTGAAGCCACCGTAGCCGTATAGAATTGTTGGGTTGCTACCGTCCAGTTCAACACCTTTTTTATGAGTGATGATCATAGGCACTTCAGTGCCGTCTTTAGACTTATAGAACACCTGCTTACTCACATACTGGTTAGGGTCAAAGTCCGCGCCCGATTCTTCGTACACGGTCGACTCTCCCGTTTCAGGGTTCATCTCGTATATGGTGCTTGGCGTGCTGTAGTTCGTGAAGCTGTAATACACTTTTTCAGCGTCTTTCTTTTCACTAAAGCCACTCGCACTACCTACTCCCGGCAATGCGATGTCACGCACTTTCTTACCGTCGTAGTCGTATTGCTCGACTTTGGATACCGCATCAACCATATACTCTGCAAAGATATAACCCGCACCGGTTGATGGATTCAGCACATGCTCGCTGTGTGCAATAAAGTCCTGCCAGTTGCTAGGTGTTGGGTTGCTCGCATCCACGGTAACAACACGACCGTTAGGTGCTTCCATATTGGTCTCTAGATACAAAGTACCGTCCTGACTTGTCAGTACTGAAGTATCGTAGTCCATGTTGCCGTCAACCAAGACCAGTTCAGAGTCCGGCTGCGTCAAATCTTTAATGTATAGCTTGTTACCAGATGTCGAATTAGCAGCCGAGACCACTAAGAAACGATCGTCCTCGGTCACATAACCACCAACATAGCGGTGCTTCTCAGCTTCCGTACCACCGAAAATTAGGTCGTCTTCAGACTGAGACGTACCAATCTCATGGTAATACAGCTTATGCTGGTCTGTTTTTGCTGACAGCTCACTGCCTTCCGGTTTGTCATAGCTTGAGTAGTAGAAACCTTCGTTGCCCTTCCACGAAATACCGCTGAACTTCACGTCCACTAACGGTTCTTCATGCTGGTCGCCAGTTTCTGCGTCAATCACAATAATTTTACGCCAGTCACTGCCGCCTTCAGAAATAGAATAAGCCGCAATAGAGCCGTCTTCACTGAACGTTAGCTGAGCCAGCGACGTTGTGCCATCTTCACTGAACTTGTTCGGGTCTAAAAAGACTTCCGCTTCGGCGTCTTCACTTTTCTTACGATAAACAACATACTGGTTTTGCAAACCATCGTTCTTGTAGAAATAGATGTAGTCACCCTCAAAACGAGGCGCGCTGACTTTTTCATAATTCCAGAGTTCCGTTAAGCGCTCTTCAATTTTTTCGCGGAATGGAATTTTTTCCAAATGGCTAAAAGTCACTTCATTTTGCGCTTTTACCCAGGCTTCCGTTTCTTCGCTACGGTCGTCTTCTAACCAGCGATACGGGTCTGCGACTTCAGTGCCAAAGTAGGTGTCTACGACATCGCCTTTACGCGTTTCCGGATACTGCATCTGATTATTCACTTCTTCATCATTGCTTGGTGACTGTGAGCAGGCTGTCAGCAAACTTACTGCAACCGCTCCTAATAAGTATTTCATTGTTGTTATCCTTATTACTCATATTTATCGCCAATAAAGTAACAGAGTCTTGAATGAAAGAGTAGTAAGTTCAACGGCTCGAATAAAGGTTCCAGCGTTTTTCCTCTACTTCATCAAGCCAAAACCTCAACTCTTTTTCTAGCGCTCTGTCTTCTTCCAAGAAATCAAAGTCCTGCCCCACATCTTCTGCCATTTTAGAGATAGCCAACGGCGGCTGTTCTTGATTCAGCTGCGAGCGTAATTGTGCTCCCTGACAAGCAGCCAATAAACTTGCTACGACAACCTGCTCACTCAACTCCAAAACTCGAACACAGTCTCTCGCTGCAATCGTTCCCATACTGACTTTGTCTTGGTTATGACACTCCGTTGAGCGAGAGAAAACACTGGCTGGCATGGTTAATTTCAGAGCTTCTTCCGTCCAAGCTGAGCAGCCTATCTGCACTGCTTTAAAGCCGTGATTGACAGGCTTCCTGTCCGCTTTCGCTCCAGACAGATTTGCCGGTAGACCATTATTCACTTTCTGATCCATCAGCAACGCCATTTGCCTATCTTGTAAATCAGCTAAATTAGCGACTTGCGTTTTGAGCGTATCCATAGCCATCGCTATGTGACCACCGTAAAAGTGTCCCCCATGCAGCACTCTTCGACTCCCCGGATCAATAATCGGGTTATCGTTCGAACTATTAAGCTCATTCTCTATCGTCTCCTTTAACCAAGGTAACGCATCTCTCAAAGAGCCTATAATATGAGGTGCGCAGCGAATCGAGTAACGATCCTGAAGTCTGTTCGAGTTTCTTTTTTCTTCAATAACTCCTAAGTCACTTCGTATCCATTCTGCGACTTTTTGTTGGCCAGAGTGTGGTTTTACATCGAATAGCTGCTCATCGAAATGCTCGGGGTTCCCGCCAAGGGCATAGCACGAGATGGAAGTTACTTTGCTGGATAGTCTGGTTAAATACTCTGCCCTGATATAATTTAAGCACGCTACCGCAGTCATAGCGGCCGTTCCATTCATTAAAGCTAAAGCTTCTTTGGGTCTTAATTTATAGGGCTTAACATCAAGCTTACCAAAAGCTTCAGCGCTAGGCATGAGCTCCCCTTGAAATAAAACATCCGCTTCGCCAATGAGTGCTCTGGCAATATAGGATAATGGGGTTAGATCACCACTGGCCCCAACGCTACCCTCTTCGGGGATAAGAGGCAGTACATCTTCATTGAGCATAAGAACCAACCGCTCCAATAAAGCATAGCTAACTCCGGAATATCCCTTCGATAATGAACACAGACGAGTGGCCAAAATTGCTCGGGTCGTTTGCTGATCAAAGTGTTTACCAAGCCCACAGCCGTGGAAGCGAGATAAGTGAATCGGAAGCTCATTGACCAACGATAAAGCGACAGGCTCAGTGCAGCTATCGCCATAGCCAGTAGTAACCCCATAAATAACCCCGTCATCAACGAGGAGTTCATCTAAAAAGTCAGCTCCTGCTTGGATTTTTTTACCAAAAGAATCCGAATCGCTCAGCCTAACGTTTTTTTGCGCGAGGCTATATCCACAATATCGGCTATGGAGAGCCTTTTATCCCCAAAAGTTATAAATTGTTCCGCCATAAAATCTCTTTTCAATAATTAAATTTAGCCGGTCTTATCAACATGCTTATTAAGTATTCTCCGGCTTTCTGACTTTACATTCGCTTTCTTTCGCCACGCCCATAAATCGCGAACGACTGTTTCTTTATAATTTTTCGACGTCACAATTGGGTAAGGGTAATCCTGACCAAGGGTGAAATTGAACATGGAGGATTCTATTGGCGTTATTTGATCCGGTTCGTGAATCAACTCATCGGGTAACTCACTTAATTCCGGTACCCACCGCCGTATAAAGTCTCCCTTCGGATCGTTCTCATAAGACTGTTTTACAGGGTTATAAACACGAATAGTATTAATACCGGTAATGCCCGCCTGCATTTGTATTTGGGGGTAATGAATTCCGGGCTCAAAATCTAAAAACACTGATGCTAAGTGCTGAGCTCCCCACCGCCAGTCAATCGCTAAGTAGTGACACAAAAAGCTAACCAACATAGCCCGCATACGAAAGTTAATATAACCGGTCTGGTTTAGACACCGCATACAAGCATCGACTAATGGATAGCCAGTCTGCCCCTGTTGCCAAGCCTGAAAGTCGGAAAGCGCAGAGCTTTCTCTCCTAAATTTGAAGCGCTCATAACCACAGTTTATCGGCCTTACTTGTTGCTCTATTTCACTCTCAAACTTTTGAATGAAGTGGCAATGCCAGTGTAAACGCGACACTAAAGACCTTAACGGCTTTCTCCATCCAGAGACGTTCCAGTAACTCAGGCAATGCTGGTAAACTTGTCTCATGCTCAAGTTTCCCCAGGCTATGTAGGGCGACAAGCGAGTACAGCTATTTCTGCTCAGATCGGGCTTTGAAATATTAAACGCATAAGATTGCCCCCGGCCCTCAAAAAACGATTTCAATGTACTTTCTGCAGCCGTTTCGCCTCCTGCCTGGAAATTATCATTCCTTTCTTTCCAAGCCTCCGGGACGTGCGGAGTATTCCCCTCAGTGATGACAGAAAGATTCGCTACTCTCTGCTCACTCTTCATCACCCGATACCAGTTATCTCGCCACCCATCCCTAGAGTTTTTTCCTCTAATGACTGCCCCATAGGGAAACTGCCGCCAAAGTATTCCGTTCTTATCACAAAGCCGCTGAACCGATTTGTCGCGTTCAAAAGTAGACAACAGGCCAACCTCTTGGTGGCTGTATAAAGTAGAAAAACCGAAGTCACTCATTAAGCCTTGTAAAACTGAGAGTGTTTCCCCGACAGTAACGTAAACACCACCGCCGTATGGTTTTAATCGCTGATTTAAATCTAATATGCTTTCCCATACGAACCGCCAGTGTCGGGTGCTGTAATGCTCATCTTCTAACAAAGCTGTTTCAAAGTTATACCAAAGCATAACCGAGCTGTGCCGCTCCGTTGCTACTGAGAGCGCTTCATTATCGGATAGCCTTAAGTCCCTTTTAAGCCAGACTAATGCGCAGCTGCTGTCAGCTTTCATCATGTTTTACTGGCCAATCTGCCGCATCAACACTGTCTATTGGCTGTGCCTTAATATTGCCATCCCAGCGTTTTATAAATTCCCCCTCAGGGTCATACTGAGCGGCCTGTTTTTCTAAATTAAATCGACGATGGCCTCTAGGGTCAGCACCAACGCCCGCTAAATACTGCCAGTTGCCCCAGTTGGAAGATACGTCGTAATCGATAAGCTGATGCTCGAAATAAGCGGCTCCGTATCGCCAATCAAGACCTAGCTCATGCACAAAGCAGCTTGCCACTACCTGTCGCCCCCGATTGGACATATAGCCAGTTGCATTTAACTGCTTCATACAAGCGTTAACGATTGGAAAAGGTGTATTGCCAGAACACCATTTTTGAAAGCGCTCTGGGTAAAAGCTTGTCTTGGGTGATGTAGTAGAAAGCCCTCTAAAGGCAAACAACTTAGCCCCATGTTTTTTCGCATACCAAAAGAAGAACTCACGCCATAATAGCTCGAAGCTTATCCAATACGTTGATTCATTCGCTTCATGCTGTTGCTCGTAGCTTCTAAGCGCAGACATAACTTGGCGAGCTGACATACAACCAAGTGCTAACCATGGTGAAAACTTAGTCGAACTTTGAAAGTCGTCTAAAGCATTCCGAGTTTGCTTATAATCACTTGCATAGTCTTCACTAAAGTAATTCTGTAGATGGCTTAACGCAGCTAACTCCCCACCCCTATATATTTGATGAGTAGTTGAGCTCTTTGAGAGCGGAACGGGTGCTGCTTCAAAATTTTTAGGTGTTGGTGCAAGGCTTTTAAGATCAGTCACAAGGTAGCTGTCTTTTAAAGGTTCTACCTGCTTCCTGAACTGCGAAAAAGTAGCCGGCAATTCATCCAATAAAAACGGTAAATCATGCTCATTAAATAGTGTGTTATTAGAAATTTCGTAAAAAGGTAGAAATGGAAAACGATTCTTAACCAGAGCCAAGTGTCGTTGTTCATACACACCCTGATGTTCACTAATGAATACCGCATCAGCACCTAGCTCAGAAATTGCCCGGGTAACCTCCTTTTCAAAAGATCCTCTCAAAACCAGCAACTTCTGACCCCTTTTTTCTAACTCAGCGCTAAGGCATTGAAGTGATTCCTGCAAAAATTTCAAGCGGTGTTGGCCTAATGACGGGATGCCGTAACGCCCATAACGAGTTGCAGAGGGATCCAAACAAAAACAGCAAACAAGTGACTCACTACTCTTGCTGGCCTCCAATAACGCAAGATTGTCTGTCACTCGCAAGTCGTTTTGGAAAACAAATAAGCTTGTTTGGTATTTGTGCATGCGGTCATTCTCTAAATCTTTAATACTAATTACTAAAAAGTACCGGAAATAGACTGCCTCAACTCAAAAATACATCAATTGGAGATTGTCACTTTTCAATATTTGAGATAGTAATAAACTCCCATGTGGTATTATTTCGGTGCATCAAACTATCAGGACAAAATTACTCTACTCGGTATGGACTATGTAGAAGAGACCAATGCTTTAATAGAAGCAAGCAAAGGGTTCCCTACTCTCTATATTTTCCGCGGAATCGATAGAGTCGCAGCTAAAGAAAAGAAACCCTGTTTTGGAGGCTTCTTTATTAATAATGGCAGAACGATAAACGTTCCGGAAACTGGCTGTATGTTTTAAGTCAGCTAGCCTCAGTGAACTAAGAAGTGACCTTCCAGCGTAAGTATTGGAAGGTCACTTTGATAAAGTTTAAATTAGAATCTAAATTAAAAGTTCCAGTAACTGAGGCTTTCAATGAACACAGCCAAAAACAAACTGATATACACTCTCGGGTTTCTCGGGCTCATTCCTTTTATCGTTAGCTCGCTGGCGGAGCTTATGCAGGTGACATCACTGTTCGGCTTTCAACCACTTGATCTACTCATTACCTACGGTGCGATTATTCTGACGTTTCTCGGTGGTGTGCTGTGGGGCCGAGCGCTGCACAGAGCAGAGAGCGAACCCTCTAATGCGCTACTGGTTCTAAGCAACGCTTTTGCCATACTTGCCTGGCTAACCCTATTGCTGGACTCATCCGCTTGGTCACTAGGTCTTCAGATGGCCGGATTCGCGACCTTGCTTTTCTTCGAGCAGAAACTGGCGAGAAGCTCAGCCATGACCTCTTACATGGGTTATTACCGCATTCGCTTAATACTGACGTCAGCGGTAATAGTCTGTGAGTTATTAGTTTTCGGGAATCATATTCTTTAATTCTTTGCTTCATGATAACGAGCCAGGGTTTCGGCATAAATATGGCGAACATCCTGGCTGAAGCGCTCTACTGAATAGGCTTTGGCAAAACTTTCAGCATTGTCAGAAAGCTCCTTACGCAAGCTCTCATCATTAAGGATACGCTCAACTCTTTCCAACCAAACCGCTTGCTTAGCAGGCGTTTTATAACCGTTAAATCCGTCTTCCACAACATCATCAATACCACTAGAACGAACCGCAACAACCGGTAAGCCCGCAGCCATAGCTTCCAAAATAACCATGCCCTGCGTTTCCGACTGAGACGCGAACAAAAAGGCGTCACCTAGCTGATACCAGTTGGCCATATTTTCAGGCGCTACCGAGCCCACCAGCTGAATGGTTTCCGTTAAACCGAGTTCGTCTATTTTCGCTTGTAGCCGCTGTTTCTGGTGCCCATCACCGACAATTAATAGCCGGAACGCCTTGTCGGTATTCTTCTTGAGCTCTGCCAGCGCGTCTATCATAAAGTCGATGTTTTTCTCGTTAGAGAGTCGCGACACGCTCACAAAAACGGTTTCATCTTTTATTTTCAGCCGCTTTTTAAGCTTCTCAACTTGCGCTGGTTCCACGTGCTGAAAGCGGTCGTATTCAATGCCTGTCGGCTGCACATAAGTTGGCGCTGTCACCCCTATCATGCGCAGGTACTCTTCGGTTGAGTCGGTCGGCACAATGACAGCATCGCATTTATTCGCAAATCGACGCACCAGAAAGTGCGCAATAATATTACGAAACAGAGACCCCGGTAAAAACACAAAGTGCGCGTAATGTTCGAGTCGCGTGTGGTAGGTATAAACAGCTGGTACTTTCAGCCGGCGAGCCATGTAAACACCCAATGAACCTATCCAAAACGGATGATGCACATGAATAATATCCGGCTTAAACGCTTTAACTTTTTTGCGCACCGCAGACGAAAAGATATTGGCGAAGCGAAATTCACTTTTTTCACCAAACGAGAAAATAGACGGCATGCGTATTACATTCTTTTCTTTTTTTCGTGTTTTCTTGTAACGCGGTGCCACAATGAGCACGGTGTCTTTAAGCTTCTCCAGTCCGCAGCGTAAACGTTCTATTGAAATAGGTACACCACCAATAAACGGCAGGTAGTTGTTGGTGAACATGGCTACTTTCAGGTGGCGGTTTAACCATGGGTCGGCATCAATGTCGTAGTCCGGATAATAATCTTTTCCTATAAAAACAGCGTTGTAGAGCTTGGTGCTGATAACCAGAAACACTGCCACCAACAGAATAAAGTTTAAATAGCCCACATAAAACAACGAGTGAATGAAAAACCAAAAGCTCTCTAGTTGTTTTAGTATCGGATGCTGACCAATCTCCAGCTCTTGAACTGAGTGGTCGACCGAACCATCGGCGTTCACGGTCACTTTGACGTAGTGATAAAAACTCTCGTCCTGATTCAATACCAACCCGCCGGCACCACCGGTCGTAATATAGGGGATGCCGTTATGTTCTCGCTCGGAATAAATGGATATGTTTGACGAAAACACCCTGTCGACACCATGGTTGCTGAGTGTCTGCTGTAGTGCGTGACGAAATTCGATGGGCTGTAAATAGTCATCCTCTTCCGCAAGAATAAACTCTTCTGCGGGCTCCATAGGAGGATGCCCAATAAACACAAACCGATGCTTGGAGTTATCGGCTTTTAAAATATCGGTCAGCCAACGCAGCTGCCACTGCCACGGGGTTTTACCGGTGCTGTCGAGGAATATTAAGCGACTGTTCCCGGCTGTAAAGCTGAAAAAATGCGGGCCGTAATGGTCATAAAAACGGAAGCTGCCAAATTCCTCGTATTCGTTTTCACCAAACGTCAGCAAGTAAGGCATTTCCAGGTGGGACAAAGTGCCCCGTATCGCTCGGTACTTGTCTTCACCGCCACTGCTCACTGCATTACCGGCAGATATCAGAAAGTCGATGTTTTCATTATTAAGCATAGGAATAATGCGGCGCTCGAATATTCCTACCGAGTTATTGATGTTGCCGACAACTGCAAAGCTATAACTGTCCTGACCTTCCAGACGAGCACTAATGGCAGCCAATTGATCAGTGTGTTCCGCTTTAAACTCTGAGGTAACTAAGTTTAAGTAAATCTTATAGCCAATAAGGCCAACAATAATGGCGATATTTAAATAAAACAGGATTTTTAAAAGCTTGGTTTTTGTCATGATACATCCTGTTTATGAGCAGATTTAACGAGATACCTTTGCAATACAATTAAACCGACGATCATTCCCAGATAAATCGTCAAAAAGCGCCAGCTGAACGTAACTAATAATAAATGATTATTCGCCAAAATTTCATTAAAGAAACTGCCGAACACACCTTCTGATATGCCTGATGCCCCCGGTGTCGGCGCGAAATACATAATGAAGGTAGTCACCACCAGTAAGCCGAGGCTCACTAAGTAATTTATATCGTAGCCCAGCCCCCACATTAAGAGCGCAGGAAAACTGAATAAACTGATGAGGAACACGGCGGTGAAAAATACCGACAACGCAATAGCTGACTTTGAACCACGGCAATACTCTGCAAAGCTTCGACTAAAACGCAGCATTTCCCGACGAGCCTTGTATTGCCAGCGCTGATGCCGTGACTCGCTCATTAAATGCAACTTATGCAAGCCATGAAATAACTTACTTAACGGCCCGATGAGCCAATGTGCTCTAAGCAAAACAATAGCGAAAAAAGCCAAATACAACACAATGAACACAGCCAGTGCGCCACCAATGTCACTGATAAAGGCTTCGTTTTGCAAGGGCGTTAAAGTCAGTAAAAACACAGGCGTCAGCGAAAAAATAAAGAAAATGGCCAGCACCGTTCGTATGGTGGTTGCGGCGGTCGCCCTGCCAATAGGAACCCCGTGCCTGTGCAAAAACCAAACCTGTGCGAAACCGCCACCGGTAGCCATAGGAGTAATATTCGAGAAAAAGATATTAATGAACACTAACTTAGTCATTGCGCTTTTGGGTATTCGGTAACCCAGCGCTCTTAAGGTGTAATAAAGTCGTAATCCGTCGGCGGCGAAATACACAATTAACAACAAAATCGTCAGGCTGATAACTTCAGGGGCAAACAGCCGGAAGTCGAAGGTAAGCTCACGGTTAGAAAAGTTATTATAAATGGCGTAGAAACCAGCGGCTGTAAGTGCAATGAACAGCAACGCGAACAAAAGCAGTCGTTTCCCTGATGTTTGGGGCTTTTGCGTATCCTTACTTTCGGTTGTCATTAATGATTCTCCGCCCCTTCGTATCTGCCTGAGATTATGAGGGGGCGGAGAAAGTATGTCAAAACAAGGCGTTAAGACTTGCCCGCTAATATGCCGGCATTAAGAACACTTCACGCACACAGTTACGCGGGTTTGCGTTTATTGCGTACAGTACAGCGTCTGCAACGTCATCAGGGTCCAGCTTGTCCGGCTTAGGTTCGTCAAAGAATGGCGTGTTCACCATACCCGGCGCTATGGTCGTGCAACGGCCGTTCCACTCTTTCATTTCTTCGGCTAAGTTCTGTGCGAAACCGTGTACAAACCATTTGGTGGCGCCATACACCGAGCCTTTAAGCGTAATACGTCCGGCAGCAGAGCCCGTCATCAAAAAGTGGCCCGTCGTTTTGCGTAAATGCGGCAAGGTCAGTTTCGCGGTATAAAGAAGCCCGTTAATGTTCACATCAACCATCTGCTTCCATTCTTCAGCGTCACCTTCTTCAGTACCTGGCGTTGAAACACCGGTTCCTGCGTTTGCGAACACCGCGTCTAGCTGACCAAACTTATCAACGCCTTGTTTAACAGCTTGCTCTAGCTCGTCATAGTTACCAGCATCGGCTGCAACACCAACGGCGTTGTCTTCACCAAATTCTTTAACCAGCGCATCCAACTTGTCTTTCCGGCGAGCGGTTAATATCAGCTTCATGCCTTCCTGTGCCGCTTTACGCGCCGTAGCTTCACCGATGCCACTTGAGGCACCGGTAATTAATAGAACTTTCGACATGCTTCCTCCTTAAGCTAAATCAAAGCGGTCGGCATTCATGACTTTAGTCCAGGCTTTCACAAAGTCTTTTACAAACTTCTCCTGGTTGTCGTCCTGAGCGTAAAGCTCTGAATAAGAACGCAGAATAGAGTTTGAACCAAAGACTAAGTCAATGCGGTTGGCGGTCCACTTAAGCTCGTCCGTTTTGCGGTCGCGAACTTCGTAGTGGTCGCCAGCCTTTTTCCAGACATTGTTCATGTCGGTCAGGTTGACGAAGAAGTCATTCGTTAATACGCCAACACGGTCGGTAAATACACCGTGCTTAGACTCGCCGTAGTTCGCACCCAGAGCACGCATACCACCGACAAGAACCGTCATTTCCGGTGCTGTTAAGCCCATGAGTTGCGTTCTGTCGAGCATCAACTCTTCTGCCGGAACTTCATAGTCTTTCTTCAGGTAGTTACGATAGCCGTCGTGCAATGGCTCCAGTGGCTCAAAGCTTTCTGCGTCAGTCTGCTCGTCTGTGGCATCGCCGCGACCCGGAGCAAACGGCACAGTAATATTGTAGCCTGCCTCTTTCGCTGCTTTTTCAACCGCTGCGGTACCGCCCAGAACAATCAAATCAGCAAGGCTTACTTTCTTGTCCAGTGATGACTGCACCTCTTCCAGTTTTGCCAATACTTTTTGCAGTTTTTCCGGCTCATTACCGTGCCAGTCTTTCTGCGGCGCTAAACGGATACGGGCACCGTTTGCACCACCACGGAAGTCTGAGCCACGGAATGTACGCGCGCTGTCCCATGCGGTAGAAATTAGCTCGTAAGAGGTTAAACCGCTGTTTAGCAACTTGTCTTTCAGGTCAGCAATTTCTGTTTCACTCAGCGTGTAATCCACTTTTGGAATCGGATCCTGCCAAATTAGGTCTTCTTCTGGCACGTCCGGTCCTAAATAACGATCTTTGGGACCTAAGTCGCGGTGTGTCAGTTTGAACCAAGCACGCGCGAATACCTCTGCGAAGTACTCTGGGTCTTTGTAGAACTTCTCCGCAATTTTGCGGTAGTCCGGATCCATCTTCATGGCCATATCAGCGTCAGTCATAATCGGGTTATGACGAATAGACGGATCTTCCACATCGACCGGTTTGTCTTCCTCTTTAATGTTTATGGGCTCCCACTGCCAAGCGCCAGCGGGGCTCTTCTTAAGCTCCCACTCGTAGTTGAACAGCAGGTAGAAATAGCCGTTATCCCACTTAGTTGGCTCAGTGGTCCAGGCGCCTTCAATACCACTGGTTACCGTATCGCGACCCATACCTTTGCCGCCGCTGTTGCGCCACCCAAAACCTTGCTCTTCAACGTCTGCCGCTTCTGGCTCAGGGCCTAAGTTCTCTTCTTTGCCATTACCGTGGCACTTACCAACCGTATGACCGCCCGCAGTGAGCGCACAGGTTTCTTCGTCGTTCATTGCCATGCGTTTAAACGTTTCGCGCACGTCTTTTGCGGTACGCAATGGATCAGGGTTGCCGTCAACGCCTTCCGGATTCACGTAAATTAAACCCATTTGCACTGCGGCCAGCGGGTTTTCCAACGACTCTCGCTCTTCATCTGAGCTGTAACGGTTCTTCGTTTCCGCTAACCATTCTTTCTCGCTACCCCAGTATGTGTCTTCCTCAGGGTGCCAAATGTCTTCGCGACCACCGGCAAAACCGAAGGTTTTAAGACCCATAGACTCATAAGCCATATTGCCGGCCAAAATGAACAAATCTGCCCACGACAGTTTATTGCCGTACTTTTTCTTGATTGGCCATAACAGACGACGCGCCTTGTCTAAGCTCACGTTATCTGGCCAGCTGTTCAACGGGGCAAAGCGTTGGTTACCGGTACCGCCGCCACCGCGACCATCTGCCAAGCGATAAGAGCCCGCCGAATGCCAGGCCATACGAATCATTAAGCCACCATAATGCCCCCAGTCGGCCGGCCACCAGTCCTGGCTGTCGGTCATAAGATCTTTTAAGTCTTGCTTTAATTCTTCTAAATTAATTTTTTTGAATTCTTCTGCGTAATTGAAGTCTTCGCCCATCGGGTTCGACTTAGTATCGTGCTGGCGCAGAATTTCCAGCTTCAGTGAATTAGGCCACCAATGGGTGTTCGTTTTCTTTTCAGACGTCATGCTGCCATGCATGATTGGGCATTTACCGCCACCGTTTGAGCTACTCATTACGTCTTCCTTTTTTCAAGTGAACTGTTAATTATCGTTGTATTAGTTATAGCAACGGTTTGCCAACTACTCCAAGGCAACATACCGTTTGCTTTAATAGGTTTTATAGATACAGCTCAAAGAAAGGAAAAGATCGAGCCTGCTTTTGACAAAACTTCAAACTCACATACCATAAGCGCATGAACTGCACCTTATGCCACTCACCTTCAGCCTTCTTTTGTGAAGACAAAAAACGCTCGTACTTTCGCTGTACTGAGTGTGACTTAGTCTTTGCCTCCCCCGACAGTTACCTGAACGATAGCGACGAAAAAACGATTTATGACTTTCATGAGAACGACCCTAATGACGATGGCTACCGTCAATTTCTAAACCAGCTTGCGACGCCACTTCTGGATAAACTTTCGGTTGGTATGGAAGGTTTGGATTTTGGCTGTGGACCCGGCCCCGTTCTTAACCTGATGATGGAAGAATATGGCATGAGTATGTCGGTATACGACATTTACTATGCCCCAGACAAGAACAAGGTGACTCGTCAATACGACTTTGTCACCAGTACGGAAGTTGTCGAACATTTCTATAACCCCAGTGATGCCTGGCCCCAACTGGTTAGCTTAGTCAAACGTGGTGGGTGGCTAGGTATTATGACATCCATGTTTACCAGAGAATCGCCCGAATTCTTTAAGTCATGGCAATATAAAAATGACCCTACCCATGTCAGTTTCTACTCACCCAAAACCATGCATTGGCTAGCAGAGCAATTCGAACTAAACATTGAAGTATTGAGCAATAGAGTTGTTTTATTCGAACGGCGCTAGTTATTAGCGCCACAAGCCAAATAGAATTTTATCCGAGCTATTCGCTAACATTATTAGCGTTTTTAACCAGTTAGTGAGCCGTTGCATAAACGCTTATTATTGAGTGAAAGAGTCGGCAAAAGTACCTCGGCCGTGCTTAGATATCAACTTAAAACAATGATGTCGGCTACCTAAAGCCACAGGAAAGGTAATCCAAAAACTGCAAAAACCGTATTACCTCAATACATATTTAAGCAACGGAGAACGTTATGTCTGAAGTAGCTGGAAAAGTAGTAGTAATTACCGGAGCGAGCAGTGGCTTAGGTGAAGCAACCGCAAAAATGCTGGCCGAAAAGGGAGCTAAGCTGGTTCTGGGCGCACGCCGTGAAGAGCGATTAAAACAGCTGGTTGATGACATTAAAAACAGTGGCGGTGAAGCCATTTATAAGACCGTTGATGTCACTAAACGAAGCGAAGTCGAGGCCTTGGCGGATGCTGCTCGTGACGAGTTTGGACGCATTGATGTGCTGGTCAACAACGCCGGTCTAATGCCGTTGGCGCCACTGGATGAGCTCAAAGTGGACGAATGGGATCAGATGATTGATGTGAACATTAAAGGCGTTATGTACGGTGTTGGTGCTGTGTTACCAACTATGCGTAAGCAAGAAAGCGGGCATATCATCAACTTATCATCAGTCGCTGGCCACGTCGTATTCCCTGGCGCCACAGTTTATTGTGCAACCAAATTCGCTGTTAAAGCGATTAGCGAAGGCATTCGCCAAGAATCTAATGGCCAAATTCGCTCAACCAATATATCCCCAGGGGCAGTAGCCACCGAGTTGACGGATCATATCTCGCATAAAGATTCGAAAGAAATGGCAGATGATTTATACAATGACGCCATTGATTCAGACTCGATAGCCAGAGCTATTACCTTTGCTATTGAACAACCCGGCGAGGTTGATGTAAATGAAATGGTTATTCGTCCGACTAAGCAAGAACTATAAGTAAACGATAGGGGGCGGTTAAACACCGCCCCGAAAAACACTTAACTTTCAGCGGATTCAATCAAGCTTTCGTCAGCCAAAACAACCACATTTCGGCCACTAGTCTTGCCTTTGTACAATGCTCTGTCCGCTATCTGCAGCAAATGCTCCTGATCGACGACTTGCCCAGAAACACTTGCCAGACCAAATGTTGCAGTCACTCGAATGGTCTGGTTTTCGTAATTAATGCTCAATCCTTCAATAAGGGTTCTTATTTTCTCAGCCACTTGCAGCGCTTCATTTTCACCTGTATCCGGAAGCAACACAGTAAATTCTTCCCCCCCGACCCTAGCGAAAACATCCTCCTTACGAAGCTCTGACTTTACCGCCGTAGTAACTTCTAAAAGCACTTTGTCACCCGCAGCATGACCGAATGTGTCATTTACTCGCTTAAAATGATCGAGATCAAAGCTAATTAATGATAGCGGCGTTTTGTAACGGTAATAACGACTAAACTCTCTATCCAAAGCTTTATTAAATGCTCGCCGGTTTCCTATTTGCGTTAAAGGATCCATAACAGCTTGCTGTTCTAATTTTAATTCCAGCTCTTTCTGTTCAGTAATATCACGAACCGTTCCAACCAACGTAATACCGTCGCTTTGAAGCTCTGCAAGCTCATGCACCCAAATTAGGCTACCGTCTCGAGTTCTCATCCTGTGCTGAACGTCGTGAATTCCGGTCTTCTGGGCTTTCTTCTCACTTCGGGTAACTGCGGCTATGTCCTCGTTAGGTACCAAACTTCTAAAAAACTCTACAGAGGGTTCCAACTCACCTGGCTCATAACCTAAAATCTCATAAACCATATCCGACCAATATAGTTCACCCGAGTCCATGTTCGCTTCCCAATGGCCCGTTTTTGCTATTCTTTGGGCTAGTTTTAAGTTGGCCTGGCTTTTTTCGAGCTCTAGCTCAAGCTTTTTCCGACCTGTAATGTCGATGATCATCCCATACCAAAGCGTTGACTCATCGATACCGGATTGCGGTCGAGCGTGTCCGAAGACCCATCGAGTCTTACCAGAGTGAATAACTCGATACTCACAAATCCAGTCAACACCTCTTTTAGCAGACTCGGTAATTGTCTTTGCTACGCGAGGCAAGTCATCTGGATGAATAACGTCAAACACCGATGATGCATCATGTTTAACGGCTTCCGGTGCAACACCGTAAATGTGGCGTAGCCCTTGACTCGCAAATGGAAAGCATGAGCTACCGTCAGGATGCTGCTCATATTGATAGACCACACCAGGCAAGAGGTCGGCAAAAGCTTTAAAACGCTGGCTGAGCTCTTTTAGTCCACTAATATCGATATGGGTGCCAACCACCCACTCAGGTTTACCATCTGTGGTTCGGGAAACAAGTTTCCCATAGTCCCGTACCCAAACCCAATGCCCATCTTTATGACGCATCCGCGCTTCACATTCGTAAAAGCTGCGTTTGCCATCAAAGTGTTCGTTAAGCAGTTTATCCGAATTATTCCCATCCTCCGCATGGACGTGGTCTATCCAAGTCTCAATGGTAATAGGTTTT
>MDTC01196287.1_pt1 | contig 20683 bp, 25 predicted proteins | sample 811181 | NCBI WGS metagenome assembly MDTC01 (sample SAMN05326644, study PRJNA326480) | marine metagenome | isolation source: seawater | place: Pacific Ocean: North | collected 2011 | reverse complement strand
TTAGAAATAAAATTGAGGCAAGGCTTAAGTAAGCCTTTAAAATAAGCGAGTGGTTCGATATACTCAAGGAGCTCAGCGATAACTTCCTCAAGCTGCTTCAAGAGATATGTGAGAAATTTTTCCTATATATAAATTTACTCCACTTGAAAGATGATTTTCTACACCAATCTCACAATAACCCTCTATAGTTGTATTTTCACAAATTTCTACATTGTCATAGATTGTGGTGAATTGTCCTATTCTAACGTTATTACCAATTTTCGCTTTTGAAGAGATAATTGCTGATGAATGTATCATGTTAATCTTTATTTTTTTTATTTATTATTTCTTTAAACTTTTTATAATCTCGAATATAGTCCAGTTCATCGTAATATTCATTTGCCAATACCATCAAGACACAATCTGCGCTAAAATCATGCATTTCTCTCCATATCAAATTACCAATTAAAAGCCCTTCTGAAGGGTTGTTTAATATAATGTTTTTTTTGCTCTTTCCATCATCTAACAATAGCCGACAACTACCAGAAACACAAACTGCGAGCTGCCTTAACTCCTTATGCGCATGAAAGCCACGCGAAACATTATTCTTAGTGTCAAATATATAATAAACCCGTTTAATTTCAAATGGCACAGAAGTATTACTCTCTAAAACCACCATACTACCCCTTTCATCTCCAAGCATTTTTAATTTAATCTTTTTCATCATTTCTATCCAATTCATTGTTTGAGTCAGAATATTGATTTCTTATAAATTTAGGGATAGTAAATTTAACAATTTTAAGTAAAGTTATTAAGTACATTTTTATTATATTCATAATTTCTCTTCCTTAGTGTAGACGTTTATACCATCTTCAATAGAGCCATAAAATTTTACTACCCCCTTGTCCAATATGATGACTTTATTACATAGGTTACGAACAACTTCCATTGAGTGTGTTGCGATTACAAAAATATTTGAAGACCTAAGTAATTTTTGAAGTCTTAGCTCGGTTTTTTCCTGAAATTCAATATCCCCTACTGACAGCCACTCATCCATTAATAGAATATCAGAAGGTATGATTGTTGAAGAAACAACCGAAACTCTTAATTGCATCCCGGAAGAATAAGTTTTAATAGGTCTATCAATAGCGTCTTCAAGCTCAGTCCATTCAATTGATTGATCAACAACTTTTTTTAGATCTTTCCCGGTTAACCCTCTCCCTATAGCCTCCAAATTAATTACATTTCTTCCTGTCATTTCTCCATCTGAATAAAGTCCAATTTGAGTCAAACACGAGATGCTTCCTTTGGATAAAACTTCACCGCAAATAGGCACATGAATTCCAGCCAACATTCTTAGAAATGTTGTTTTTCCTGCTCCGTTTTTTCCAATAACTCCAACTCTATCACCTTCATGAAGATCAATATTTATATCTGATAGAGCGTATTGGTCGTATGTGTTTTTTTGTAGGAATCCTCCCTTAAGAAAAGACTTGTTAAGGTTACCTCTAAAAATAATTGTTGCATTTTTTATACTAATCATAAATTAAACCCAATAAGAGACCATTTTTGAAAACCGCCTGTATACAAAATAATTTAATAAAATTAAAAAAGCTAGAAGTATAATTGAAACCAAAAGTGAACTTTGCCATATTTGCATGTCACCATCTATTACAGGAATTCTCATTATGTTGATTACATGATAAAACGGATTGTATTCCAAAAAAAATTCTCTACCTAATGCTAATGACGGCATCCAAATTATTGGCGTTGCATAGAATAATACTTGAACTACATTTGTTGCAACTTGCTCCAAATCATTGAAACGAGATCCTAATATTGACAATATACTTGCTATTTGAAGCATAATAAAAATAGTTACGAAAATCCCCATTAAAAAAGACATAATCGCAATTAGATTAAAATCTATTTTGAAATAATATATGATAATAGGAATTAACAACGCATGATGAAAAAATTGAATTAGTACCTTAAAAACAAGTTTAAATGGATATATCCAAATAGGATTTGTAGTATTCAAAATCAAATTTCTAGAGTTAACTAAGCAAATACTTGATTCAACTAGAATACCTTGCAAAAAATTCCAGAATATCAACCCTGTAATTAAGAATGGAATATACTGCTCACCAGGCATATTAAATACTTTTGTAAAAACAAAAGAGAGAACTAAAGATAAAACTATCATATTGATTGTTTGCCACCACGGACCCAAACTAGTTCTAGCATATCGAATCTTTATTTCACTCATGGCCATTACTGCTGGAAGGCGAAGATTTCGTATTTTTTCGCGTAAAAGATTCACTACGGTTTAATCCCGCTGGCATCGCGATCAGCACTTGAAAGTAATGGATCTATAGTTATTGGCCACCTGATATCAATAAAATTATCGTTCCAAATTATTACTTTTTCTTGCTCTTTTGCATAATATTTAGTTACTTTGTAAACGCACTCTGCCGTGGTCGACAACGTCAAAAAACCATGCGCAAATCCTTCTGGAATCCACAACTGCTTTTTATTTTCTCCCGACAGTCTTTCGCTAACCCACTTACCAAATGTTGGCGAGTTTTTCCTAATATCAACTGCAACGTCAAACACTTCCCCTTGAATTACACGTATAAGTTTACCTTGTGCTTTTGGTGGCGACTGATAATGCAATCCTCTCAGCACCCCTTTGGTTGATTTGGAATGATTATCTTGAACAAAATTAACGCTATATCCAACAGTCTCTTCAAAATTTTTATGATTAAAGCTCTCAAAGAAAAACCCTCTATCATCTATATAAACAGTTGGTTCGAATAAAATTACCTCAGGTATGGCTAGTGGTGTCGCTTTCACAAGTTACTTTCCCTCCTCAATCACTCGCATTAAGTACTGCCCATATTTATTTTTTAGCATTGGCTCTGCTAAAGCTTTTATTTCTTCTTTAGTTATCCAATTTTGAGTATAAGCCAACTCTTCAGGGCAAGCGATTTTTAAGCCTTGACGATGTTCAATAGTTTGTACAAACTGATGTGCCTCTAGTAAAGACTCATGTGTACCAGTATCGAGCCAAGCATATCCTCTTTCCATAACCGTGACGGATAGTTTGCTATCTTCCATATAAATCTTATTAATGTCAGTAATTTCTAATTCGTTACGATATGACGGCTTGATTTGTTTCGCATAATCAACAACTTTATTATCGTAAAAATATAGGCCAGTTATTGCGAAACTAGATTTTGGTTTTTTAGGCTTCTCTTCAATACTAATTGCATTGCCACTTGTATCAAATTCAACAACACCATAACGCTCTGGATCGTTCACACGATAAACAAATACAGTTGCGCCCTCCTGCTGGGTATAAGCTGATTCAAGTAAGTCTCGAAACGCATTGCCATAGAATAAGTTATCTCCCAAAATTAAGGCTGATGGTGCTCCAGATAGGAACTCTTCAGCAATAATAAAAGCTTGCGCTAATCCACCGGGAAAAAATTGCACTGCATAGCTAATCTTCAACCCCCATTGCGAGCCATCACCTAGCAACCTCTCAAACAAAGGCGTGTCATTGGGTGTTGAGATAATAAGTATTTCTCTTATCCCTGCAAGCATTAAAGTTGTTAGCGGATAGTAAATCATTGGTTTATCAAAGACTGGTAATATCTGTTTTGAGATAGCTTTAGTGGCTGGATAAAGTCTTGTGCCATGTCCACCCGCAAGAATAATTCCTTTACGTTTCATAATGCCTGAGTTCCTCAAAAATTTTTCTTATCACAGCTAAAAAATCATCTTTCCAATATGGTAATTCAAATGATAATTGCATTCTAATCTTATTTGTATCAAGTTGCGAATTTAAAGGACGTTTCGCAGCTGTTGGGTAATCTGCAGTTGCTATTGCTTTAATTTCGTTCACGCTAAACTTTTGCCGTATATCCTGACATTCAGTATAGTCTATTAGAGTTTGTGCGATCTCATGCCAACTTGATACTCCACGAGGGACCAAGTGATAAATTCCTTTTGGCCATTCTTTTTTCTTTCTTATCGCTTGAATTGCATCGATCGTAACTCTAGTAATAAGTGATGGTGATGTAGGGACACCCAACTGGTCACTAATAATATCCAGACTATTCCGCTCTAAAGCTAATTGAATGATAGTTTTAGCAAAGTTAGAGCCATCTTTTCCAATAACCCATGTTGTTCTAAAAATTAAATGCTTGCAATTAACTCTTGTAATTGCCTGTTCGCCAGCCAATTTTGATGCCCCATAGACGTTAATTGGTTTAGTCAAATCACTCTCAACATATGGAGTTGGCTTAGTTCCATCAAACACATAGTCTGTAGAATAATGAATCAACAAAACATTTTTAATTTTTGCAATTTGAGCAAGGTTCTTAACTGCGCCCGAATTAACAGCATAAGCTTTTTCTTTATCATCTTCTGCTTTATCAACGGATGTGTAAGCTGCGGCGTTTATAATAATATTTGGATTAATTAAGTCTATGATTTCTGTCACTAATTTATAATTAGTAATATCAATTAATGATCGCGAAAATGCTTCAACAGTACCGACTACGGAAAGTTGTCTCTCTAGCTCTTTACCTAGCTGCCCGTTTGAACCAAGAAGAAGTATCCTCACGAGTATTGCCTTTTGATCCAATTGCGATATTCACCACTTATTACTTGATCTACCCATTTGGCATTATTTAGATACCACTCAACCGTTTTGCGTATTCCGCTATCAAACGTTTCTTTTGGTCGCCAATTAAGTTCTGTTTCAATCTTTGTTGCATTAATGGCATAGCGTCGATCATGACCGGGGCGATCTTTAACAAAAATAATAAGATCTCGATAACTTTTAATTATGTTGTCACTAGATAAAGGTCGTAATTCATCGAGTATATCACACAATACGTGTACGATTTCAATATTCGTTTTTTCATTTAGTCCCCCAATATTGTATACCTCACCAACAATACCTAGCTCAAGGACTGCACGAATTGCATTACAGTGATCACTGACATATAACCAATCACGAATCTGCAAGCCATCGCCATAGATTGGCAAAGATTTTTGATTAAGCGCGTTATGGATAGTTAATGGTATAAGTTTTTCTGGAAACTGATAGGGGCCGTAATTATTTGAACAATTTGTAGTAAGTACTGGCAAACCATAAGTATGATTATAAGCACGTACTAAGTGATCTGAGGCAGCTTTACTTGCGCTATAGGGATTATTTGGTTCGTAACGACTCGTCTCTACAAATGCAGATGCATCCTCACTTAACGATCCATACACTTCATCTGTTGAAATATGTAAAAAACGAAACTCTTTTTGCTCTTTTTGCGGAAGTGATTGCCAATAATTCTTTGTGCATTCCAGTAAACGATTGGTGCCAATAACATTTGTTTGCATAAAAGATTCTGCGCTGTGGATAGATCGGTCGACGTGCGATTCTGCAGCAAAGTTCAAAATAGCACGTGGTTTAAATTTTATTAGATGTTTTTTTAAAACATCGCTATCACCTATATCACCTTCAACAAAAATATGACTTTTATTGCCGTCTAATGAAATAAGATTATTTAAATTTCCAGCATAGGTTAACTTGTCAAGATTAACAATTTTTTCATCATTATTATTAAGCCAATCGATAACAAAGTTCGACCCAATAAAACCAGCGCACCCCGTAACTAGTATTGTCATAACTTTCCTTTCTTGCAAATATGTAAAAAAATTATATATTATCTAAAATTGTATTTAAACCTTATTAAAAATAACGGCTATTATTAAACCAAGATTTCCGAGTAAAGTTTGGCGATAAATTCCAGATCGTTTGAAAAAGTAAAGGCGCTTAAAAAAAGTAGACTGGCGTGCTTTTATAAAATCATCCAAAACTCTCTGATTAGAGATTGTCAAAAGATGCTTATTTTCTGACAAATTTTTAAGATTCATATCACACCATTTACGAAAATGACCTTGTGATAATTTACGCATACGCTTTAAACAAGCGTGGAACGAGTTATTTGCGCCAATTAAATTCAAGTCATGCTGGCGGTATTTGAGACAAGGCTCTGGATCATAAAAAATATATCCTCCAACACCAGAAATAATCTGATAGATCCACCAGTCATGAGAAATTACATCAATATCTAAAAAAGAATTTTTAATTAGATTTTTTGCCGCACTGTTAAATACCATAGTGTTGCCACCCCCAATACTTTGCACCAGAGCATTTGTAAATGAGAGAGGTTTACAAAAAAGAGTTGAATTATGCAGCGTATTTTCAGCATTAGCATCTACAATTTCAGTTCGTGCAAAATAAAGTGCTGGAACATCACTAGAAATTTTTTCTAATTTTGAAATAGCTTTTTCAAGTTTATTTGAATGCCAAATGTCATCTTGATCACTAAAGGCATAATATTCAAATTCTCCTGGAATATCACTTAATGGATGTATGAAATTTTTTACAAAACCAACATTTTTTGAATGAAATGCAAAACTAAGTTTAGAAATTTGCTCGGAATTTAATTTTAGACTGTCTAAATCAAATGGTTTTTTTGACTTATCGTCACATAAAAAAACATGCAAAGCTTTATGAGTCTGCTTAAATATAGAAAGTAACTGATCTTTAATAAATTTATGCCCATCATAATAACCAAGAATAATTGCAACTTTTTTATGATTTATACTTTTTATTTTTTCAGACGAGCTTAATACAGTCCTGCTAGAAGTATTTGATTCATTATGTTCAGAAGAAAAGTTAGTATTTATAAAATTCAGTTTATTTACTCTACTTTTTAAGTTAATCATAATTATTATTTATTTTTAAATAAAGTATCATAGTAAAATCTATAATACTATTTTTTTAGTATGAGGTTTACAGCATCGTAAAGGTCATCGCAACGATGGTCTGGATCAATTTTATATTTATTATCTTTCCCTCCTAAACCACAGTTTAATAATATGGATTTACCTCCTATGTATTTAGTTACAGCAACATCTCTAGTTGTATCACCAATAAAGACAGATTCTTTAAAATCAATATCGAAATCTTTTTGAGCTTGTCTATACATACCTTGTTTAGGTTTTCTGCATTCGCAATCTAAGCATGGGCAATAATATATACCATCAAGCTTTGCTCCTTCTGCATTAAGAATTTTATTCATTTTCGTGTGCATAGCATCTACACCTTTTTTACTTAAAATTCCTTTTGCAACCTGCGGTTGATTTGTTACAACGATTGCTAACCAATCAGAAGAATTTATCATTTTAATCGCTTTTGAAACATTTTCCATAATTTCAAATTTATCAATATCTTTAATATATGGAATATATTTGTTAATAGTTCCATCCCTATCAATAAAAAAGGCTTTATTTTTAGTATATGTTTTTAGGTAATTGCTATTTGTGGTCATGATTAAACTTATTCATCTATTTTATTAGTTTGATACAAATCTATGGAAATTATTTAAGAGATAAACCATGCTCTATCAAATCACATAAAATTTGCCCGATCATTATATGCATTTCCTGAATTCTTGCTGTTGAGTCTGAATTGATAATTATTGAATGGTCGGCTATTCTATTTGCAGAACCGCCATCTTTTCCAAGAAGACAAATTGTCGTAACTCCAATATCTTTAGCTTTTTTTATAGCATTTATTACATTTAAGCTATTACCTGACGTAGTAATACCTATTAAAGCATCTCCTTCTGAGCCTAAACCTTCAATTTGTCTTTCAAAAACCCTTTCATATGAGTAATCATTTGAAATACAAGTTATTACAGAAGAATCAGTAGTTAAAGCAATAGATCTTAGTGGTCGTCTATCATTTTTATATCGCCCAATAAGTTCAGCTGCTAAGTGTTGAGAATCTCCAGCACTCCCTCCGTTTCCACACCAAAATATTGTCTTCCTTTTGGACAGACAGTCAACTAAAACATTTGCTACTTCATTGATTTTTTTTATTATTTCTTCATCAAAAGAGTTAATAACATCTTTATGTTCTTTGATATGAGAAGAAATTATAGTTTTAAATTCCATATTTTTTATATGTTATTACAATGATGATACAAAGTAACCTTCTTAAAAAAAATTGTCAATTTTATTCTAAAAACTTATCTTGATATACCAAACTTAATATAATTATTATAAATAAACCAAAAACATTATCATATAATGCTGAATTAAAAAAAGAGCTAACTGAAATAATAGTAAATACACCTAATGCAAGAAATTTTTTATTTGATTCTTTAAACAGTGAGTATAAAAATAATATATATAATATTAAGCCAAATAATCCAAGCTGAGATGAAATACTAATGAATTCATTATGGGGATTATTTGAAATTGCTAAATTATGTCTAACATCTATTTCATTTTTATTAATGAATTCCTTTACTAAATTTTTATAACTTCCAACTCCATGACCTAAGATTGGCTCACTTTTAATATTTTGAACGCCAATTGATATCCAAAGTGTTCTTAGACCAATTGAACTTGTATAGTTTTCATTAAATAATAAATTAATATCGTTTTTCGTATCGTATACAGATTGTGTCAAATTTTTTGCCAGAGGCGTCAAAAACAGAGTAAAAGCCAATAAAAGCGATAGAGTTGTAACTAAGTATTTTATCTTATAAAATTGATAATATAATATTAGAAAAATTAACAATAAAGAAATGATATATGAATTTCTTGAGTCATTCATAAAAAAAATATTTATCATGCATAATATGGAGAGTAGGTATAACCATTTATTATTGTTATTTTTAGCTCTAAATATTGATAAATACGCAATAAATGAAAAAACTGATCCGTGTATAATACTGGTCTGAAATACTGGTGCCCTCGAAATTGCTCCGACTAAATTCATATTGTAATATTCATATATTGAATTTAGATTTAACAATTCAAAATATTTTAAGTATGACAACAAAAGAACAAGTATGCCTCCTAAAATAAAATACTTTATTATTAAATCAGCATTATTGTTTCTTTTAATATATATATAAAGAATTGGAATATATAAAAATTTAACATATTTTTTAAGTGAGGAAATTATAGATTCTGTATCTCCTGTAGTAAAGTATAATGACATAAAGAGAAATAAGAATATTAATAATCCGTAAAGCATAAATTTTTTAGGTATTAAATTCGAAAAATTTCTTTCATAAAGTATATGTGCAGTTGTAAAAACTACAGCTAATAAAACAAATATATTTAGAACTGCTGTAGAAATTAGTAAAAAAAATACAGCAACGGGCAAAGAATATTTTTCTAATTGCTGTAAATTAAAATTTATTATCGATTTATAGTTTCTAATATTCTCAATCATAATTTTTTGTTATTAATTAATTTTCTACCCCTTCCAAATTTTAAAATTTTTGAGATACTATTACGTATAGTGTTATCTAATAATCCATAGGCTCTTTTATATTTTTCATTAGGTCTGCCGGTAAATGATGTTACATGAAAATACTGTTCATTAATTTTTAAAGGCGATTCTTTTGAAAAATAATAATTTGAAACACAACATCTTGCTTGATTACTTATGATTTTATTAACTGAATGCCAACTATTTCTAGTGGTTTCCATGATTATCATTCTATTAAATAATGAGGTTATATTTTTTGGTTTTGTTATCTTATTATCCCAAAGTTCAAAGTTACCACCATTAACTTCTACCCATCCTGGTGTTACATAATATAGTAAATTTAATCTTCTATATTTGTCTCTGGTTATATTATGACTGTTGTCAATATGAGGGTTTAAAAAATCTCCTTTTGTCATTAAAGATAACCCCCCAGCATATAAATTTTCATCCGCTTCTAAATTATTAATTTTTGTTATCTCTGAAATTATATCTAATATCTTTTTATTTTGAAAAGCATAAATTGCATTATTGATATTTTCATTATAATTACTTAAGTTTGCTAAAGTTCTTTTTCTTTCTCTAAATGATTTTCTTAAATAAAAATTATGTAATTTTTTAGGAAATGATTCATATATTTGATTGCATAAATTGTCAGGCAATAAATTATCAATAATCAAGTGTCTTGTATTTGTATTTTTTGGGCTTTCCCAAGCTTTCGTTAATTTTTTTTTATCTTCTGAAAGTCTTTTGTAAATAAGCCCTACGATATTTTCTTGGTCGGTCATATAATTTATATTATACTTATTATTAACTCATAATAATCTATAAAATTTTATTTTTAAAGACATTTTGTTCTCTTCCTGGGCCATTTGATATAATATCTATTGGAAACTCAAGGAAGTCCTCTATTGCGGCAATGTAAATTTTAGTTTTTTCTGAAAGTTCATCATATTTTTTATTTTTGTAATAACAGTCATCCATCCTTAAAATTTTTATATACTGGTTTATTATTTTTGTACTCTACGCAAACGTCAATTTTTTTAAATTGATCTAAAACATTAATTTTTGTCAATCATATAGTGTATTTTTCTTCATTTATTATTATTTAAAATAACATCTAATATTTTTTCTACACATTCTTTTGCAGAGTATTTATCTGTATCAAGAATAATCTCAGGACTTAAAGGGATATCGTAAGGGGCATCTATTCCCGTGAAATCTTTTATTTCTCCTGCTAATGCTTTCTTATAGAGATTTTTAGGATCTCTCTTTATACAAGTTTCAATATCAGTATCTAAGTACACTTCTATAAAATCTTTATTTTTATAAATATTACTTTTAACAAAATCTCTTATTTTTCTATCTGGTGAGATAAAAGCTGCTATAACTATAAGACCAGCATCTGTCATTAGCTTGCAAATATGCCCTATTCTTATAATGTTTTCTTGTCTATCTTCTCTAGAAAATCCTAAGTCAGAACTAACCCCATGGCGAATATTGTCACCATCTAAAATGAAACTATGTTTTCCAAGCCGATAAAACTCTTTATCTAACATATTTGCAATTGTTGATTTTCCACTTCCCGAAAGACCTGTTAGCCAAATACAGCAAGGATTTTGATTTTTAATTTTTGCTCTCTGAGAATTTGTAATATCGATATTTGAATATGAGATATTTTTTGAGACTGGCAAAGTATCTCTGTTTTGGCTCTTTTTACTCATAATTTTAATATACCTTTTTTTTAATATCCATGTCATATTATATGAAAATATAAAAATTAAATTTTACTCTTTTTTTTCAAATTATAAAGGACTTAGTTTTTTATAATTTAAATTGATTATATGTGTACTTAAAGTAAAATTGTTTTTTGAAAAGTATAAGTATTTTAAATGTTTAAGAAAAAAGAAATAACTAATATATTAGAAATAGCTAAAAATGCCGGTGATATTATTATGGAATACTATCTCGATTATAAAGATTCTGATATTTCTTTAAAAAAAGATGGTTCTGTTGTCACTAAAGCGGACTTAGCAGCAAATGAGTTAATCATACAAGATTTAAAAAGATTATTTCCTGATATTGATATTGTGTCAGAAGAAAATAGTGAAAAAGATAATCTTAAAGCTTCAAAAAATAAACAATATTTTATGATTGATCCACTCGATGGAACAAGCTCTTTTGTTAAAAAATCAGATGAATTTACAGTGAATATTGCCTTAATTAGTAACAGTAAAGCAATATTTGGAATAATTTATCTTCCTGCAAAAGATTTAATGTATTTTACTGATAAAAATAATGATTCTCGGAAAATTGAAAATTATTCAACAAGCCAAAGTCAATCGCAAGGAATTAAAACAACAAATAACAAGAATAATCTAAGAGTTATTTGCACAAAAAGAGAACCTGAGAAATCAGAAGTAATTACTGATTTAAAAAATAAAAATATATCTATAAAAGAAATAATATCAGTTTCTAGCTCCTACAAATTTTGTCTTATAGCCGAAGGAAAAGCTGATCTATATCCAAGAAAAGTTAATATTAAAGCTTGGGATGTTGCTGCAGGTCATGCTATTGTAAAAGGGGCTGGAGGCAAGATGATTAGTTCTTTAACCAGAGAGGAGTTAGTATATAATTTAGAGGAAGGATTTAATATGCCGATGTTTGAGGTATTTTAAAGTATGTTATGTACATATTTCTAAGGACTAAAAAATAATATAAGAATTACAGTAATATGTTGAAACTTGGTATCATGCAACCTTATTTTTTCCCGTATATTGGTTATTGGCAATTGATATCTGCTGTTGATCACTATATTATTTATGATGATGTTAATTTTATAAAAAGTGGCTGGGTAAATAGAAATAATATTTTACTAAATAATAAAGCCCATTTAATTAGACTTCATTTAAATCAAGCCAGCTATTTAAAAAAAATTAATGAAATTGAAATCGAAGACAATCCTATAAGAATGAGAAAAATTTTAGCTACCCTTAAACAAGGTTACGCTAAAGCTCCTTATTTCAATCCAACTATGATTTTATTAGAAAGAATATTCAATTATTCAGAGAAAAATCTAGCAAGCTTTAATTTAAACCACATAAAAGAAATTTGCAATTACTTAGAAATAAATACAAAACTTACATTATCATCTTCAATTAAACAAAATAGTACCTTAAAGGGAAAAGATAGGGTAATAGAAATATGTCGAGAGAATAAGACAGATATATATATTAATGCCATTGGCGGTAAAAATTTATACAACAAAGAAGAATTCGAAAAAAACGGTATTACTTTGAAGTTTATCAAATCAAGAAATATTGAATATAAGCAATTTAAAAATAATAATTTTGTTCCTTGGCTATCAATAATAGATATAATGATGTTTAATGATAAAAAAGAAATAAGAAGCATGCTTTCCAAATATGAATTACTTTAAATTATATATAAATTCTGGCATAATTAAAACTCTAGTGTTTTAGAAGTTAATTTTTGTAATCATTTTGAACTGCATATTGCTTCAAGTATCTTTTTAAAAACTCTTCATGTAGACAATAATACTTTAGGTGATAAAATGCACATATGAAAATTTTATTACATCTTGGATTTCCAAAAACAATGTCATCAACTTTGCAATTTGGTTTATTTAAACCTTTGCATGACCGAAATATAGTAAATTTAAAAACATGGAGACAAGACGATTGCAATGAACACATGGATTTAAGACCTAGCAGTAGATTATTTAACAATCAAGAAATTCTCGATCCATATGTAGATTTTAAAGATAATATTTTGAATATTCTGAGTGATGAGGGTTTTACTTATCCCATTAAGGTTAGGAGGAATAACTATGGTAATAACATAGAAGATCCTTTGCTTTTTCCCAAAAAAATCAAGGAACAGATATCATCAAAATATGGCAATAATATTGAATTTATTCCATTTATTACAATACGTAATCAGGTCGATTTAATGTATTCTTTATATGTGGAAGAATACAATTTAAAGAAATACAAAGATATTGATATCTTATTTGACGATAAAAAAAGAATAGATTTTACAGGTTTTGGAGTTTTTAATTTTTATAGATATATTTCTGCTTTGGAATCAGTTTTTGGGAAAGGTAAGTGCAATATTTTTTTCTTTGAAGATTGGATTCATGATTTTGATTCTTGTTGCGACAGGTTAGCTAATTTAATGGAAATAGAACCTAATATAGTAAGGAATTTTATGCTCGATTCTCATGTTAATAAAAAAAAGAAAAGTTCTAAGGGATATTATGTTAAAGATGGCTCTGTATTAATACCATTTTTAACTTCTAGCCAAAAGCAACAAATCCTCTCTTTCTTTGAGAAGGACAATCTAAAACTTCAAAAATTTTTTGGTCCAGAAATTGATCTTGTTGAGTTACAATATTTAAATTAAAGCAAATAATAACTAATTTTAATAATGAATTATGATAATTTTAGGTTTACATTTTGGTCACGATGCTTCTGTTTCTATAATTAGAGATGGTGAAATTTTACTATGTTATGAAGTTGAAAGACATAAAAAAATAAAACATTGTATTGGTCTTGAGTACAGCGATATTGTAAAGGCTTTAAAAAATTGCGGTCTTGTCATGGAAGATATAGATTATGCAACACTTACAAGCACGCAATTGGTTGAGTATATTTTTCCAGAGCCACAAAAGTTAAGTATAAACTTGGGACAGATGGAGGAACATAGCAGATATGGATGTACTCTAACAAAAGAGTTAGGAGTTTTGGATAAAAATTTCTTCAAATCAGGTATTGGATGGGTTAGCTACGTCCTTAAAAATATGCCAAAACATCCTTATAATAAGTTTTTACCAGATAATTTCAAAAATACCATTAAAAATACAGAAAATTATCTACAAAATTTTGAAAGATTCATTAATACAGATCTATGGAATAAAAGAAAATCTTTAAAAGAAATTTCTACAACAGACTACAAAAAACTTTTTAATGATTCTATCCGTAACGGCTTCCACTATCCTGCCATACTAAATCTAGATTCTAAGAAAATACCTGCCTATATATTTTCGCATCACTATGCTCATATTTGTTATAGTTTTTATGAAAGCCCTTTTGAAGAAGCGGCAATTTTAAGCAATGATGGTGCCGGTGGAGGAGAAGAAATAAAATATGCATGTGGATTTTTTGCTTATGGTTATAAAAATAAACTATATCCTTTTTCACCAAACACTTTAACAGCAGGAGATATTTATTCAACAGCTGCAGCTGAGATCGGCCTTGATGCTGGAAAGTTAATGGGTCTGGCTTCATATGGAAAATCAAGATTTTTTACTAAAAAATTTGTAGGTAATTGGTTTGATTACAATAAACTATCTGCAAAGGAGTGGGTAGATCATTGTTTAAAGGAAGCAAAGTTGCAAGGATATGACTTAAAATACCTTGGCAATGCTGACAAAATATTAGAACCTATTAATGTTGATTTTGCAGCAAGTACACAAAAGCTTGCAGAAGAAATAATGTTAGAAGCTACATCAACCCTAAAATCATCTCTAGAAAATAGTGGTAAATATAGCAAAAATCTTTGCCTTTCAGGAGGAGTCGCGCTAAATTGCCCCGCAAATAGCAGAATATATAATGAAAGTGCTTTTCATGATGTTTGTGTACCGCCTGCTATAGGAGATATGGGGCTGTCCATAGGCTCAGCATTAGGTTTGTATTACAATATAATGGGCTTTGAAAGAAAATTAAAAAAGCAATCGCCAAAACAAGCTTATTTAGGGCTGAACTCATCACATAAAGATAATTTAATTAATAAAACTATTTCACAATATGAAGGTAAAATAAAATACACCAAATTTAGTGAGACAGCAAAAATTATTGCTGATGACTTACACAACAATAAAGTCATAGCTTTATTTTATGGAAGAAGTGAAGTTGGACCAAGAGCATTATGTCATAGGTCAATTATTGCTAATCCTAAATATTTAGAAAATTGGGAAAGAGTAAATAAGATAAAAACTAGAGAATTATGGAGACCATTTGCTCCCATTGTTTTGGAAGGAGAAGAAAGTGAATATTTTTATGGCTGTCCATTTCCATCTTACTTTATGCTTTTCAATGCAGTTATTAAAACTGATCAAATTCCAGCAATTACGCATATTGATAGAACTTCTAGAATACAATCAATCAATAAAGATTGTGGTGTAATTTATCAAGTTCTAAAAGAATTTAAAAAGCATGGAAACATACCTGTATTAATGAACACATCCTTTAATGGACCAGGAGAACCAATAATTGAAACACCCGAAGATGCAATTAAGTTTTTGTTGCGTACTAATGTTGATTCAGTATATTTTGCAAAATATAAATTAGAAAGAAAATGATAAAAAGAATATTGAAAAAAATTATAAATAATTTACCTTATATAAAAAGATTAATTAAAGATCGAGATCGTTTAATAGCAGAAAATGAATCTCTAAAGCAATCTAATGTAAAATCTACTACTGAGATTCTAGAAAGTGACTATGAACCCTTTTTTTAATTTTTACAACTTATATTTGTATGTGCAATGATTAGTAAAACTTTGAGAAAAAAAAACAATATTATGCTGACCTGTATGGTTCATAATTATAATAATGCTGATTATATGAAGCAGTGTTTAGAAAGCATCTTGCTACAAGAAACTAAATATAAATTTGAAGTGATTGTAATTGATGATTGTTCAACTGATAATAGCAAGCAGGTAGTTGAATATATAAAAAATAAATACTCAGCAACTAATTTGCATTTCTTTTCTACAAAAAAAAATACAGGTTTTGGAAAAAAAGCAGCTAAAGCATTGAGTAATCAAATAAAACATTTTCTAAAATCAAAATACATTTATAGAATTGACTCAGATGACTATCTCATCGATAAAGCAAAATTTGAGAAACAAATTTCACACTTAGAACGCAACCCTGACTGCGTAGGTATTTGTCATCATTATAAAATACTTAATGAAAAAGATAATTCTATGGAAATAGCTAACCAAGCAGTAGTTGGTACTTTTTCTACAGAACAATTAATAGAGATGTACATCAATAATGTGGTGCATTCATATAATCACACAAGCACTTATCTTTTTAGAAATGTTTTCCAAGCCGCATCACCTCCACAATTTTTTATACCTTGGATATTTGGAGATCACCTATATAATTTCTGCATGATAAAGCATGGTAAAATCTGTTATACCAATGATATTATGAGCGTATATCGTGTTCATAAAGAAGGTGCTTGGACTCGTCTGTCAGAAAAAAGAAAAAAATTTTTAAGTAATATGCTGCCATTTAAGATATTTTTTGTGATAAGCTTTAAGCATAAAATTTATTTTCTAGTTCTAAAATTAAAAAAATATCTAAAAGGTAAAAAATGGTTAAGTTATTAAGGTGCCCTAAGATTTCAATAGATAAAATTGGCAATTATTTAAACAACTCTAATAAAAACCAGCAATACTCAAACTTTGGTTATTGTGAGACATTATTAAAAGAAAGATTTTCTGACATACTATCAGTACCAACTAATTTTATATGCTTAGGATCAAGCGCAACTGCTTTATTAAAAATATCTTGTGAAGCTATTTCTCAAAAAATAAGCAGCAAAAAACAAAATACTTTTTTTCCGGTCTTCTCCTTTTTTTCAACATTTTCTATAGCTTCTACATTACAACAAAACGTAACCTGGGTTGATATAAATAAAAAATCTTTTCTTCCAAAAATAAATCAAGAAATTACTAAAAATGATTTATTATATATGAATGTACCTTTTGGAGTCTCATCAAAGCTTGATGATTTTTTTGATTATGCAAGAAAATTACCTTGTTTTGTAATTATAGATGCAGCTGCTTGTCTACCAGACATTATCTATAATAAAAAAAAATTAAACCATATTCCTCCAAATGTTATCGTGGTATTTTCTCTTCATGCTACAAAATTATTAAGTTGTGGAGAAGGTGGTTTGTGTATTTATGGAAAAGATATTCCAAAGCATATAAAGCAGCTTACAAATTTTGGCATAGATAAAAATCGAGCTCAAAAATGGGAAAAATCATTTAATGCAAAAATGTCAGAATTTAATGCGGCAGCAGGACTTAGTAGTCTTGATGACTTCGATAAAAATTCTTCTCTAATTATGGAGGCTAAACAAAAAGTAAAAAAAATTAGTGCAAAATATAATATTGAATTATTTGAAGATGTTGATGCACCAAGCCTTCTTATTAACATAAAAACTAATAATGGAAAAGAAGTAATGCAAAAGTTATTATTAAAAAAATTCGAGGTTCGTCAGTGGTGGTCTTTATCAAAAAATAATAGAGAGGAAGAACATAAGAATTCAATTTATATGTATAATAGTTTGATAGGTGTTCCTTTTGACTGGAAATATGTAGATCAGTATTTTGATATTATGTGTAAAGATATTTTGTTAATTAAGATGTAATCCCTTTAATATATCTTAATTGCAAAAAATCTATAGGACTTTATTTATAAAAATATTTTGATCTCTCCTAGGGCCGTTGGATATTATATCTATTGGAACTTCAAGATATTCCTGAATTGCTTCAATATATTTTTGCGTATTGTGTGGCAAGTCTTCATACTTTTTTATTTTAGAAATATCTGTCATCCAACCGTCAAATGATTCGTAAACTGGGCTATTATCTTTATATTCTAAACAAACTTTTATTTTTTCAAATTTGTCTAAAACATCAATTTTTGTTAAGCATATGCCTGTAAATCCATTTATTATTATTGATCTTTTTAAAGCCACTAGATCAAGCCAGCCACATCTTCTCTCTCTTCCAGTTGTAGCTCCAAATTCATGACCACCCTGTGAAAGTTTTTTTCCATCGTTATCAAATAATTCTGTCATGAATGGTCCCGAACCAACTCTAGTTGTATAGGCCTTAACAATCGCTAAGATATAATTTAGACTTTTTGGTGAAACTCCTGAACCGGTGAATATTCCACCTACAGTAGTATTTGAAGATGTTACAAATGGATAAGTGCCGTGATCAATATCGAGTAATGTTCCTTGCGCACCTTCAAAAACTATTTTTTTATTATTCTTAAATGCTGAGTCAATATAACTGGGGACGTCTATAATAAATTTTTCATAAATTTGATAATAAGATAACAATTTGTCATAAACTTCATTCACGTTAAAAGTATTTACTTTATAATAATTTTCTAAAATAAAATTATGGTAATCTAATAATTCTTTAAGTTTTTCAAAAAGTGCATTTGATTCAGCTAAATCACCAATTCTTATCCCTCTTCGTGATATCTTATCTTCGTAGGCCGGCCCAATTCCCCTTCCAGTTGTACCAATTTTTCCCTTTCCTTTTTTTGCTTCTCTTGCTTTATCAAGCTCAATATGTATGGGAAGGATTAAAGGACATCCGTCAGAAATTAGAAGCCTGTCATCTACATTAATGTTATTTTTTTTTAATATCTCAATCTCTTCACTAAGTGCTTCAAGAGATAAAACAACTCCATTGCCAATTATACATATAACCTTTTCGTGTAAAATTCCTGAGGGCACAAGATGCAAAATTGTTGTTTTGCCGTCAACAACTAGGGTGTGTCCCGCATTATGACCCCCTTGAAATCTTACAACTAAATCGCATTTTTCTGTAAGTAAATCAACTATTTTACCTTTACCCTCATCACCCCATTGTGCTCCAAGAATTGCTATACTTTTAGTCATGATTATCCTCAGTGAACCATTTTCCAGATTTATTCTTAAGCTGAAATTTCGTTTTATTTAAATATTGATTTTTTAATAGATATCTAGCATCTATACTAAAACCAATTCCTGAAATTCCATTTGAATCTAAATCATATTTACCACCAATAGCAGCTTCTTCACTATCATTTTCTATATAAGCACTAAAAATAATATCATTTTCGTAGTCAAATCCCTTTAATTCACAAAAATCGAAATTTATAGTTATATCTTTATGCTCTTTTTTAACTATTTCTGAGAGCTTTCTCATATAGTAAATATCTTTTTCAATATCATTATTGAAAAATTTAAGTTGGGCCAAATACTTTTCAATTTCTTTAACAGGACCATGCATTTTTGGAAAATTTTTCAAACACTCTTTTAAGGAACTACTAAGATTTAAATCTTTTAAAAATTTTTTTAACTCTGAACTTGATTTACTTCTAATAAGATTCTTTATATCTTTTTCTTGTTCTATATCTAGATTTGCACAAGCCATTAGTTTCTCAAAAATTCCTACGTGACCTAAATCCAAAAAAATCTTCTTTTTTATGAACTTTTTTAATACGCTTATCATTAATATTACAAGCTCAGCATCACTTTCAACTTTGTTACTACCAATTAATTCAGCCCCAACTTGAATTGGAACTCTAGAATTTTTTGTATTATCATTTTTTGCCCTTACAACATGATCAAAATAACAATATCTATTAATATCATTATTATTATAAGTAGAGTATATTCTTGAAATTTGTGACGTTATGTCCGCTCTAAGACCTAGCTGTTTACCAGTATCTTGATCTACTAATTTAAAAGTTTGTAAATTTAGATCCTCACTAGCATCTTTTATAAGAGAATCTGTGTACTCTATTAAAGGAGGAATTACTAGACCGTATCCAGACGAAATAAATATATCTATAACCTCTCTTCGTTTCATTTCAAGCCAATAGGCTTGTTCAGGCAATATATCTTCTATACCTTCTGGTAGTATCCATTTAGTGATCGACATTTTTTTATTATAATATTATTTTACAAATGATTTTTAAGAAACTCTATTTCATGTTTTTAAAATATTTAAAGAATTCTGAATCTGGGTCTATTACAAGCATATCAGATTTTTCTTTAAATGAATTAACATAAGCTTTTAAACTTCTTGTTAATGCATAAAACTCGGAATCTTTTCCATATGCATCAGCATATATAGCTGTTGCTTTGGCGTCTCCAGAACCTCTTTCTTGTTCAGATGTCCTATATGCCTCGGCAATGATAACTGTTCTTTTTTTATCTGCCTGTGCTCTAATGTTTTCTGCAGTTTCTTGGCCTCGCGCTCTAAAATCTTTAGCAGTCCTGCTCCTTTCAGCACGCATCCTTTGATAAACAGACTCGCTTACATCTCCAGGTAACTCAATTCTACTAATTCTTACGTCAACAAGCTGTATTCCTAACTCGGTCGCAACAAGCTGAGCTTTTGTTTCAAGCACTTGCATGATTTCTTCTCTTTCACCAGAAATAGCTTGTTGAATTGTTCTAATACCAAATTGGTTTTTTAACTCATCTTTAACAATTTGTGTGATCCTTC
>MDTC01033639.1_pt1 | contig 20685 bp, 16 predicted proteins | sample 811181 | NCBI WGS metagenome assembly MDTC01 (sample SAMN05326644, study PRJNA326480) | marine metagenome | isolation source: seawater | place: Pacific Ocean: North | collected 2011 | reverse complement strand
GTTCTTGAGCAAGTAACCACCACCTGGAAACATTAAATTTGGAACACCCCTTACTTGAGCAAGTCGCCCCATCATTCCTTTCTCTAGTAATCCGAATCCACTCGCAGTAAAGATCAAAACTGCTTGTGGTTTTTCTAAAACCAAACGGTAAACAAATAAGAAAAGACGCTTCAAAGCAAAGCAACTTCGGATTAGAAAATTGGGTGGAGGGTTGCTAGATTGCGTAGAATCAATCAAAATCAATCTAAATTTATCTTGAAAAGAGGATTCCAATAGTGCGTTGCAAACGGTCACAAATCCTCCAAAGATTGGTTTTTTAGAATTTGGGAAAGCACCCACAACCAAAACAATTGGTTTTTTCAAAGAAAGTTTGGTGATTTTAAAATGTGAAGATTTATGAAAGAATATTTAGCTGGTTTAGTACCCGCATCATAATCTTTTTTCTTGAAATGTAAGGTTCGGATAATTTCATAACCTCGGACTTAGACCATCTTTTGGATGACTTTGCATAATCCATAATCTGGTAAATATCAGATTCCCCATAGCGACAAAACTTGAAATCAGAAGGAAAGACATCTTGGTAGGTAAGATATACTGGTAGTCCAAAACTTAAGTAGTCCCTGACCTTCAACGCACATGCTTCCTTCAAGTTCTTTCGGTGTAAAGCGAAACACGAGAGGCCAACATCACAAAAGCAAGATAATTTTCTGATCTCCCTCATGTTTAATAAACCGTGGTATTGAACTTTAGGGTTCGATAAAATTTCCTTTTTCAAAGATTCAGGTGCATTACCTACGACATGAAGAGTGTATTTGCCTTCATAATCTTTAAAAAGGTCTAGCATTACATCCACTCCTTGCCATGGCTGGCTTAATATGCTGGCAACAAAAAGAAAAGACGGGGTTTCGGATCTAAGGTCTTCAACCATTTCATTTCGCCTTCCAGCATTCGGATAAATGATGTAATCAGATTTTTTTTTCCACAACGATCGATTAACTTGATGCTCGCCAATTTCCTTGGTCTTAACGATCAAATGTTTTGAGAAACTCCTTGAAATTGAACCGAAAACTAGTTCTACAAACAATTTCATAATTCTTTGTACAGAAAAAGAAAACTTATTAAGAATTTCAATCTTTTCTTTGGTATGATGAACCGTGCATATGTATTTTCCTCGGATAAAAAGTAATAGGGCAAAAAAAGGATCAGCCGCAATGTATCGGAGAAGTACAAATCGATATTCTCTAGTAAATTTGAAAATTTGAAAATAATACTTTAATCGATCTCGAAATAAATTGAATTTGTTGAGTGAATTAATCCGTTCTGATGAAATATGTAAGTAAACTTCCCATGGAATGTTTTCATCCATTGCAGTCATTTTCTCCTCTTCACAATGATTTTGTATACTGGAAATTTTTTTTTCCAAGTAAGTGCAATGAATCACTTTTTTATTCATTTTGAATTTCTAAAAATAAAAACTTTTTTAATCTTAATTCAATTCGGAGAAAATACTCTCGAAAAGATTATAATGGTCTTGCTCTGCTATAGCACTGTTGTGCCAGAGGACACTGCAGTTACCCCCCAATAAATTAATTTTACGAAGCAAACTTGTAACTTTCTTTTTACATTCTAAATTTCCATCTAAATTCATGTACTTGGAATCAATCACGGACACATCCATTAAAACGAGTGGAATTTGTAATAAGTTTATTCTTCGGTCCGTAATTGGATTAAACATCGGATACTGGAAACAAGTTCCTGACCTAAAGCCAACATGATCGGCGTAACCCAGTGAACTATCCTGATCAATTTTATTCAGTGCAAGATTTTCTGCCGTCTCAGGAGTTTTCCATCTTAGAAAATGCTGACGACTACCGAAAACTTCGAGTCTTATATTTTCTTCTTTGAAAACATCCAACATTTTCTTGCTTTCTTGTTTCAACATTTTTGAGTCAGAAAAAGTCAGGTAACTTGGGTGAAGACCTATTTTATGACCTCTTTTGCATATTTCACGTAGCAAAGACCTTACCGGAGGATAATCTAATAATGCATCTCCATCTAGTCTATGAACTCCACCTGCCATAAAGTAAAAAGTCATTCTACATTTATTCTTTTCAGCCACCTTCATCATCCAATCGATATTATAAAAGAATGGATCTTGTTTGTGATAGCCGAAGCGGGACCGCAACCCGAGAGAAAGATTTTTTACAGCAAGAATTGGATTAAATCTTTTGAAGAAATCACCCAAAAACATTTTCGTTATTCCCAACCATGAAAACAGAAATCTGAACGGATAATCTACATCACATGTGACCGAAAGCTCAGTTGTCGGAAGCTTGATCTTTTGGTCAGGCCATTGCCTTTGGATTACTTGGCCCATAATATGAATCCATTCATCCACAATGGGCCTTTCGAGATACCCATTTCTGAAAGCGTGGGAGGAACTTGCAGGAAACCTTTGATGTTCATCGAGATCTCTACTTCCAATTTCTTCGATTCGATTAAGTGACCAATATATTAAACCAAGAACATCATAATGTATTAGGTGACAATCTTCTTTTTTCTCAATGAGAGGAAATGGTAATTTTGAAACCCCCGGGCATGGTATTGGATCACCCAAGACTGATTGCCAAGACTCTTCTTGTGGATCCCAGAAGGAACAAGGTAATTCGGACTTTGGATCCAAGAAATAATCTTGTAGCTGATCAAACTCAATTCTTCCTTCCAATCCTTCCAGTTCAAGAATTATAATACCTCCATTATGAGATAAGGAACAACTTAATCCGAGGCGTTGAGAAAGAATGGATTCTAGCCAAGCAAGGCAGTTCTCAGAAAATGAAAATTTCAAGTTTTCAACAACTAATTAAAATTTTTGTGTTCAGTGTTAAGTGCGATATCTAAATCCTCAAAAATCACTTTGCTACTTGGAGTCTCAGGGTAAGGATTTAGAGTTTTAACAACCTCGGTATGGGATCGCTCAAAATTGCCTACTTTCTCACCTGCCACAACAATACTGATGAAATCGGTAATATCCTCTTCAGAGAGAGCATGTTTATGAACTTCTAGAAGTAGCAGTCCAAATTCATTTAAGAATTTTTTATGGTTTTTTTTGTTTTTAACCAAGTAACAGGCTGGTTTTTTTAAACACAAATACTCGGCCATGAAGGAAACACTATCGTGAATAATAGCATCAGAGCCTAAAAAGAGTTTTTCATAAGTACCCTCAACCAAAATTGAATTATTCTCTTGGTCCCAAAACTCGTAGTATTGATCTGTCCTTTTTTGCCCCCAATTATTATTATCATACAGCTTTTGCCTCAAATTAGGATGCGGCTTAAAAGCGAAAAAAACTTCATCCTGAAATTGCCGTACTAGGTTCTGAAAAAATTGGAAATAGCGAAGGAAAGTTGAATGATTGGAAAACATTTCACTTTCTTCAATTGAATGATGGGGTGCCCAGATTATTTTATATTTTTCAGTTGAAGGCCATGAATCACCGGATGGTTTCGATGCACTTTTTGCATGAAGATATAAATCAAAAGCCGGATATCCACTTACAACTACATTGGAAGCTTTAGTGAAACTTACTTCTTGTGACATCTTTTGATGTATTTCAGTAGCAACATAATGTTTCCACAATAAATTATGAAAGATTCTATTGTATTGAAGTTCTGGGTTGTTGTCTCCGTATGTTGAATAAGGAACATAGCAGCATAGGCTGTTTTTGAAATTCATGATGGATAGAGGATTTTTTCCCTCAATAGACTTTGGAAAAAAAACTAGATCAAAAGACAAATCTTTTGAACTCAAACAAAATTCGCCTAATGCATCGTAGGCAAAAATCAGGCCAACATTGGAATCATTACTAAATTTTCCCACCGCCACTTTTTGATCATAAGTCCAATTTTGCCTCTGTGGATCGGGGGCAATCAGTATAGTAGGATCATAGATTTGACTCTGGATCATTAGCTCCAGCAAGCCCTGATATTTCCACTGACTGGCATGATGAACAATGAATAAGACCGTTATTTTTTTTTCTTTTTTTCGAAGTCGGCAAACCAGTCTAAAATGCCTTCGTTTTCTTGCCGGCACCAAGAAGAAAAGTTTTACTTTTTTAAAAAAAACAAAACGAATTCTAATACACAAATTTCTGGCAAATACTAATTTTGGATGTCTACTTTTATTTTTAATCCAAGAGTAAAAGCTCATGTTAAAGCATGGACGAAAATGATTCTTCTAAAAGATTGGAAATGTCTCTGGATGAAAAACCCCTAAGATTATGATCCGCTCTTTCGGGCGTTATCATAAGCTCTTCGATTTCCTTTATCTGATCGTATCCGGAAACATATTTTTCAAAATATGTTTTTAAGTTCACTTTCTTGAATATTGATAACAATTCCAACTTTAATGATTCAATGCTTTCGAAGCCCACGGATTTTGAAAGATGGCTTAATCTTCCGTCATCAACCTTGGCATTGTAATCAAGAAGAGCGGGCAAAGTAAAACTACAGGCAAAACCATGAGGAAGGCTAAATTTAGTGGTTAAAGGATAAGAAATTGAATGAGCCAATGCAGTTCGAGTATGACTTATGGAATACCCGGCAAACAGGCTGGCTTCCATTATTCTGGCACGAAGTTCAAGATCTTGCGGGTTTTCAAGAAGCGGGACTAAATTTCTCAATGATAACTGCAGGGACTGAGTACTCAAAGCAAATGTCATCGAGTTCGCATTGATGTTCCAAGTTGACTCTAAGGCATGAGAAATGGAATCCAAAGCACAAGAAATAGTAATTTCTTTAGGGAGCGTAGAAGTAAGCTTCGGATCTAAGAATGCTATTTCGGGATAAAGGTCATCTCCGGTGACGGAAAATTTTTTATTTTCTTCGTGATTCCAAATGGTACCAAAAGAAGTAACTTCAGACCCAGTCCCCGAAGTGGTGGGGATTGCAATAATTTTAAGATTTGACTTTGAGGTAGTTGGGTACCCTTCCGTTAAATGTTTTTCCAGACTCCAGTGCTTTGGTTCTCCTAAAATACGAGCCACTGCCTTGGCAGAATCCATCGCACTACCACCTCCAACAGCGAGTAAACAATCTGGTTTAAATGCTCTCAGTCGGCCACCCATTTCACTAACCTGTCTAATAGATGGATTCGTTTCTACAGTATCAACGATGGCAACCAATTTCTCATCTATTTCCATCCGGATTTGATCAATAAGGCCTCTTTTTTTAAATCCAGGGGTCGTGATGATTGCAATTCTCTCGTGAGTCAATGTTTTGAGAAAAGCAACAAGTCCACCAGTCTCAAATAGAACAGAGACAGGATGCTTCCATTGCCAATGTATCATTGAAATAATCTTAACTTTGAGCTTTCTTCATAAAGGCAGACTTATTCTCTTCAGGAGAGGAAGATGGTCGGCCCAAATCTGGCCTAGAACCTTTTATTATTCGAACCTCTAGTAAACTGGTACCATGTTTACTTTTAAGATCATCCACTGCAGCAATCAATCCCTCCTTTGAGTCAACGGAAACTGAATTCTGGTATCCACTAGCAAGAGCTATTTTGGGCAGATCGATTTCCAATCCAACGGTTGGTTGTCCCCCGACTGAATCATGCGAACCATTATTTAACACAACATGCAAAAGATTATCTAGTTTTGCTTGTCCAATAACTGCTAATGCACCCATGTGCATAATCACGGCTCCATCACCGTCTAGGCAAACTACTCTTTTGCTTGGATTCCCCAAAGCCACACCCATTGCAATCGAAGAAGAATGTCCCATTGAGCCAACTGTTAAAAAATCTCCACTTTTTCCCACACCGTTCTTTTTTCTTAACTCAAAAAGTTCTCGAGAAGTCTTTCCCGTAGTGGAAACCACCAAGTCTGATAGTTTTAATCTTTGTAAAATAATTTTGATTGCATCCTCTCGCGACAAAGGAAAAGAGTGATCTCCAGCAGGGGAAATAGAAAAACTAGCAAAAGTATTTTTACGCACCAACAAGACAATCGGGCCAGATGCCTTTTCCATACAACGAATAGCTTTTTCAATAAGACTCAATGGCTCATCCGTTTGTGAAGATAATTCAAACCATGGGATTTCTAATGCCTCAAGTAGTTTAGGCATTATTCTTCCTTGAGCCATATGTTGAGGTTCATCCTTGAGGTTTGGTTCTCCACGCCAACCTACTAAAACTATCATGGGAATCCTGTAAACTTCAGGAGAACTTAAGGAAAGAAAGGGATTTATGGCATTCCCAATTCCACTGTTTTGCATGTAAACTAAAGAAGGTTTACCGGTGCTTAAATAATGACCAGCTGCGAGCCCAACCGCAGTCCCTTCATTCGAAGCAATTACATGTTTTTTTGAATCAAGCTTACTGTCTAAAAAAGCACAGAAATGTCTGAGCAAAGAGTCTGGCACCCCACTATAGAAACTAATCCCTGCTGTGCGGAACTTCGAGTATACATCTTTAGGTTCCAACTTCATTTAGTTCCAGGAATAAGTTCCAGGATTTCATTGATCGAAAGCATTTGCTCTTCACATTCCGCCGCCCTTCCATGCTCTAGAATTGAACGGGCAGTATCAACCATTGCCGGATATGCAGATCGAAGAAGTTGATTTGCATAAATCACAATATTTACCCCATTTTCCTCAAGTTCCCTTTCATAGGTAGAACTATAACTTGAAGGTACAACAACCAATGGACGATGGGCGTCGAATTCTCTATATTTTTTACAAAATTCAAAAATTTCTTCTGGATTATTTTTTCGGGAATGAATCATAATCCCATCGGCACCAGCCTGAATGTAAGTTTTTGCTCTCTCCAAGGCATCTTGCATTCCTTTCCCAAGGATCAAACTTTCGATACGAGCAATGATCATAAACTCCTCGGTTTGCTGGGCTTCCTTCCCAAGCCTGATTTTCTGGGAAAATATTTCGCTTTCTTCTTGGGTCTGATCAACCTCATTGCCCAGCAATGAATTCTTTTTCAGTCCGGTTTTGTCCTCAACAATAACTGCTGAAACACCAAGTCGCTCTAAAGTACGAACAGTGAATTGAAAGTGCTCGGGCTTACCCCCTGTATCACCATCATAAATAATTGGTTTGGTGGTCACTTCCATAACCTCATTTAGCATAGCTACTCTGGAAGTGGTATCAACCGCTTCAATGTCAGGCTTTCCTTTTGCAGTTGAATCCGTCAAGGAACTAGCCCACATGCCATCATATTCTAGTCGTACATTATCTTTATCAACAAAAGTATTTTCAATGATCAAACCAGTGAGCCCATTATGTAAATCAAGAAAGCGAAGCATTGGTTTTGAAGTGAGCATACGCCGCAATGCCACTCGCCTAATATCTGGCGTCGTGCCAATCTCACGCATGGCTCCTTGTATAGCAGTTGAAGAGATGTTAGCAGTGTATGGAACTTCGACCAATTCACCGTTCCATTCGGACAGGGTATTAATAACATCCTTCCTCACTTTTGATTGGATTCCTGTACGCCAATCATCTCCATGAACAACATAATCCGGCTTCAATTCCAAAAGATTCGGACGATAATCCAAGGTGATTTGCGGAATAACCCGACTTACTCCTTTTAAAGATGAGATTACTTCTGCTCTTTGCTCCCATTGCATAAAGGGAACTCTTTTATAACTGGCAATAGCCTTATCAGTCAAAAGTCCAACGGTCACGACTCCTAACTCCACTGCTTTATTAATTATATTTATATGTCCTGGATGTACAAGATCTGCACTCATTCCAACATAAACTGTTTTGTTCATATGATTTTTTGCTGTGTTTTGAGATTTTTGCTTGCTCTAATGACTTCGATCCACCTTATTTTAGAATTCTGTAAAGCGTTAGCAACAATGGGTTTGCCCGAAGCCCATGAGGTGGATCTGGAGTGAAAATATCTCTTAAAGTGGACACATCTAGAAATGCCATTTTTTCAATACGAGAATCAAGAGCATAATCAGCATCAAGTTTGTTATGTCTCGTTTCGTACGCGATAAAATAATTAAATTCTATCTTGGACTTTGCGTCAAAAACATCCGTTAATTTCCTTCCCCACACTTCCAAGCCTTCTTCGAAATTATTTTCTGCAATAAAATACCAATCTGGAAACACATGGAGTCCTCCTTTATTTCCCACAAATAAAAATAATTCAAAAATATTTCTATATCCATCAAAGATTTTTTCGTATCTGCCTCGCGGATTCTCAAATTGAAACAAGACTTTTTCTCCTTTTTTTACCTCTTTAAAGAATTCTTGAACTATGGAAATTGCCGGGTCAACATTGATAGGTTTTCGAAAAGGAACTGAAAAAACTGAAGGTTTTTCAGCATAAAAAAGACCTAAAGCAGGAATTGGGTTACTAATAAAAAGAAAACAAAGTAGCATAGCAAAATCCTCAGAAATAATTGTGTGAACTGCTAACACTGACCACGTTGAAAGGTAGTAGGAATGAGAATCCGCAAATCGAAATATACCAGTTTGACCAAGAAATAAAAGAAGTAGAAAGAAGACTGCTAAATACAAGATGAACTCTTCCTTTGAACTAGGTGACCTGTTGAAACCGACCAGTATGTAGAATCCAAATAAAAGAGAGAAATACAAACAAACTAGGCTTAAGGATTTGGTACGTTTATATTTTACATTTTTTTTCAGTATCCCAATTTGCTTGGCAATGTTAATAAAAGCATTAACTGAAAAATTTATTTTACCTCTATCCATGAAAATGGGCACAACTTGTTTTAAATTTACAAGTAGCAGGGGAACAACAGATAATATAAAAGAAGGATCAAAAACCCTTAAGTAAAAACCAATGGTTACGAAAATTGCATAGAGCGAAACCGTCATACTGAAGAGCCCAATTAAAAAACCAACAAACCCTGAAATGAGGAACAATTCTCCGTTCAATGCCCAAATAAAAAGAGGAAAAAACATCCAGCCCAAAGAATTGTAGTTCACCCGGTCTATCGAAGAATAAAGAAGAGAACTAAAAAATATGATTACTGTTACAAAAACAGAGAAACTTGAATCTTGTTCGATGCTCCAGAACAAGTGAGATAATGCAAAAAAAATAAAACTTACCAAAGTAACAACTACACTCATTCTCCAAAATAATTTGTGGCTGATTGAAGAGAGATGAAACCAGTTGCTAAGCTTAACATTTCCAGAACCTACAGTAGTGCTGATTCCTTCGCGTCCGTGCCGATCAAGATTGAGGGCTTGGGTCCAATAGAAAAAACAATTCGAGGCTGGAATCCCCGAAAACCGAAGGTACTTTTCGAATGATCCATGGAGGAGACACTTGCAATTCCAAAGAAGTTTCAAAGTCATGAATGGCATAGTGATGATGACCGTAAAAGGAGAAAGGAAAACTTTTAAAAAGAATAACAAGCCAAAATTTTCCTTCAGTCTTAAGAATTTGTTAATCATGATGAATGGTTAGAAAATTTATGAAGCAGATCTTTGATTGGAATGTAAATCACACAGCATAAAACCATGAATATTAAACTAACTTCATAGAAATTGTAGCTTCCAACCTTGATGAAGTTCATCCAGAAGCTAGTGCCTATGGACAAAACAAAAGATGTAAATAGAAAAAGATAATTATGCTCTAATCTCCAGAGTCTTTCGCTCACAAAAATGGTTAATAAAATCCACAAGAAATAAGTTGTTACAGTTGCAAATGCAGCACCAATAGCACCGTATTTTGGTACTAGAATGAAGTTGAGTAAAATTCCTGAAAAGGCAGCAATTCCAGAAATGTAAAGACTAAGGTAAGTCTTTTCTCTTTTCCACATGCCTGCAGATGCAATTAAATAAAAACCATATAAGAATGATTGCCATGATAAGACGACTACAATCGGCCAAGCTGCATGAAAATCGACCCCCGTAAAACTTTCCACCAACCAGGAGGAAAAAAGGGTAAGTACACAGGTAATGGCACAACCCAATCCTACATAAATTTTTGCTATCAAGCGAAAAGTTACTGGACCATCATTTGAGTGCATCGCATCTAATGCAACCGGCCACCATGCCTTGCGAAAGACCTCGACAGCAAACATCATAAGCATGCTGAATTTCGCAGCTAAAGCAAACAAACCAAGCTGTTCTGAGCCATGATAGAATTGAATAAACCAACGATCAGCTGTGCTCATGAAATACATTGCTAGACCGGCTGGAACAAGTGGGGCACCGAAACGTATAAGTTTGGGCCACAGGTTGGCATGTAACTTATTGAAATTCAAGTAGTCACGGGTGCAATACCAACCGATCACCGCGACGGAAAAGGAAGCAGTCCCTACACCTAGAAAGAAACCTAAAATCCCTTGGTCATAAAACAAAACGAAGAAAAGAACTAATAATGCTGCTAAGATTGATTGAGTGAGCGTTATGGAAATAAAGCTCCATGGTCGATAAAGTAGGCGCAAAACTCCAGTACTTTGTGACATCAACTGACCAAAAAGGGTACTCAGAAAAGCAACTGCAAAAAATTCGACGCCTAGTTTCCCGTTAAAAAAAACTGTATTAAAAAAAGGACCCAGAAAAGTTCCTAGAATTACTACAATTGTTCCAAATATAAGCCGCCATTGTAAGATCGAGGATACTACACAAGCCTGTTCATCTTTCCCTTTCTGCTTGCTTTTAAAAAAATACATCGATTGAGCTGAGTCCATTCCCATAACTAAAATGACTCCTAGAAAACTACTTATTACAGTAAGCATTTCAATTGTTCCGTAGTCGACAGGTGAAAAAACCCTAGTATAAATGGGGAGCGTAAAGAAGGAGACACTTTTTGCTAGCAAGCCCCCTAATCCATAAATTACGGAATCTTTGGCAAGTTGCTTAAAACGATTCAGGGTTTTAGGAAGGACTTTTCGATAGTCCGAAAAAGAAGTGAAATTGCCGCAGCATAAGCAATTTCTTCGTTTTTAAAGTAGGACTTTTGAGGATCAAGAATGTAAGCTTCTCTATCAAGAACCTGCCCTTCGTCGATCTTAGAAGTAACAATATGGAGTGAAGCAAATTGATTGAAGGATTGATCGTTTAAAGCACGATCAATAGATCCAATTCCGCCGTATTCTGGTACTTTTGCAGCGTGAATGTTCATAATTTGTACTCCAGTCCTGATTAACGAATTACTAACAATAAGACCCGCTCTAAAAAGATAAATTTTTGCGTACGCTGCTTGATTGATTTGCTGTTGCAAATCAGCGTTGGACCTTATCGATTTAATGTTTCTTGGTGGCTTACAACCTTTCCGCACAAACTCGCTCCAGCACATCTTAAAGACCAAGCCTAATCTAATTCTCTTTTTTTTGATTAATGTTAATATGCGGTTAAGGTTGGCCGATCTATCGATAACAATGTCCAAGTTTTGAAAAAGTAATAGCTTTTCATATGCCGATCCACCAATTTTATCGTTACCTAATATAACTAGATTAGTCATCATTATGTAAAGGAAAATTTATGGTTTTTTGACAACAGTAAGTAGCATTTTCGCATTCCGTATCACTATTAACATAGCAATCCAATTCCGGTATAGAATATTGGATTATCTCTCCAAGCTCAATCTTTTCCCCGGCGTATTCTTTCAAAAGCTGTTCGCGATTAGGTACACGAACCGTGTAATGAGAATATGTAGCTCCATCAACAATCGGGGGGAAATCCCAGCCTTCTCTTCTTTTTAGGTTCTCTTGATACCACTTAGCTTTGGAAACTCTTTTTTGAATAATTTCATCATACTTCCTAAGCTGAACTAAGCCGACCGAAGCTTCGACATTCAACATCCCGTCCATATAGTCGGGTGGAAAGTGAATTTTATTATCCAAATGATACGCTTTAGTAAGCTTATTTAGAAAAGGGGTTCTATTCTGCAACCACCAGACCAAGCCATAAATGATTGAATTGAATGCGAAAAAAACGGCCAAAAGGTAAAGTCTTCTCTTGCAGGACTTAAGAAAGCTTGGTTTTTGATAATGGATGTCACGCCAATTCCTAACCTTGTTAGCTAATTCCTGATCTTGAAATGTCAGCATACCGCCGAATATGCTGGTCATGAGTTTGCTAATATTAAAGGCATAGATGGCAACATCGCCAGAACCACCAATCATTCTCCCCTTCCATAAAGCACCAAAGGCGTGGCAACAATCCTGAATCAGCCAGACTTTATGTCCAAATTCTTGTTCCGCCTGCTCAACCATTTTTTCCAAGCGATCCAAATTCTGTGGATATCCAAAGGTATGCGTTGCGATAATTGCTCTAGTTCTTTTGGAAATTAAAGCCTCTGCCAAATCAAGATTCATGTTGTAATCGTACAAATCAATATCAACAAAGCACGGAATATTACCGCTCAAGCTTACCGCATGAGCGACGACTGAACAGGTATAGGATGGCATAATCACCTCTGCACCTTCAATCCCTAAAGCCTTAAAAAATGCCCACTGTGCGGATCGTCCATATGGAAAAGAAACCGCATCTACTGCCTCAAACTTTTTTGCAAATTCATGCTCAAACTTCTTCACCGAGCCTTTACTAAATTTAAACAAAGCGAAAAACTCCGCCCAACCTAATACAGGTTTAAATCGAGGTATCATTTTTGAAACTTTCATCATGAACCTGCCAATAACCTTTACTCGCCATGTGAATCGAGACAAAAGGCTTTGCACTTTCAAGCTTTTTGAAACCTTGGACTTCCTGATGCTTATCTTCAACCACCAATTTTTTTCCCAGACTTATTTCTCTTTCATTCCAAACAGGCCATCTCTTAGGCTTGGTAATGAGATACTTAACGAGAAAACGTTTGGTAAATTCACGAATGAAAGAAGAACGAAAAATGCTGAAACAAAAAAGCCTCAAAAGCAAAAACTGCAAGGGAGAAGGTAATTTTTTGGGCATTTCCACAACCTGATTTCGGACTACGATCTTATTTTCACCAACTTCATATTTGAGGCCAGCATCAAAAGTTTGATTACTCCCAAATTTTCCTTGCGAACTTTTGAAAGCAGCTCCTGTATCCACTAATTCTAATTTATGATCCACATAATGCTGTACCACCCCGCCCTTTTTATAATTAATGATGGAATAATAATCCGTTCCCCGATCAATGAGCAATCCTGCTTCCGAAAAGTTTTTCCTCAAAGGAGTGAGATCATTACAGGGAAGGTCGAGATCTTTGGGTAAAGAAACTCCATCAGCGATAGATTTTTTAACCAAAGATGCACACCATGCGAACGAGTTGAACATGGGAACAAGATTAGGTTCATCCATGCTGGAAATCGATACCACTTTTGATTCCTTTATGGATGGGCTCATAAAAGAAGAGAGTGCATGAGCTTCCGGTATTTCTTCTCTCAAGGCCAGAATTCCTCCAGGATTGTAGAACCTTGTGGAACGGCTTCCATAGTAACCACCAAAAGAACCGTCAGGATGGGCAAAGTTCCATAAAAACTGAATAGACTGAGATAAAGAATCGGCTAAATTAAGATGAGGATGATTTAAATGCAAATCCGCCAAATAATAAGTACATAAAGTTTGATAACCAGGGTCAGCACCTTCGTACTCTTTAAACCACCCTTCTTTTGATTGGTTTTTTAGAATTCTTGAAATGAGTAACTCGCCTTTAGAGGAAGCTCCGGCATCTTGTTCAGTTACTTCACACCAGCGAAACAATGCAGCTGCAGCTGTAGCTAAATGGTTTGAAATAAGGGCATGAGTCTCATCACTTTTAATTAAAAATTGAGCCATGGGCTCAACGATACTCAACCATTCCTGCTTTTTACCCTGATCAATTAACGGGTCAAGTAGATCAATGGTCACTAGCAAATCAAATGCGACTAAAGAGGTTACACAATAGGAACCTTCATTTGGAAAAGCTTCCTCAAGGCTTCCATTCTTTTGCGTAAGTGTTTGAGCTCCTAGAAAAAGAGAGTTTATTCTTTCAAAAAAAACTTCTTCACTCGATTCAAAAGGCCAAAGCCCGGAAACCCATAGTCGGGAAAGTCCGTTGGCAGCCCCTTGAAATGAACCGTTACCAAAATCAGTCAACCCCCAAGCCCAATAATAACGATCTCCTACGCCATAACTTTTACTGGTAAAATCGGTATCAAAAAGAGATAAAACTCTGGGAAGGTTCTTACAAATTTCACCGTAATAGATATTATTTTTTACCCCTGTATCCTGGATTTGCATCAAAATTTAAAAGTACAACGAATATAGATTTTTTAAAGCATCAAAGCTTTGTGCATTTCAGGATTTAATTGGGTTTACTAACCTGCCTTAAAAGCTCCTCAAATCCAGATCGCCATCCGTAGGCTTTGGTTAAAGTATGTGGGTGCCATAAGACCACTCCTTCTCCATGGACATTTTGGCATTCTATAACCCATTTTTTAATTTCCTCTACCCTTTTGTTTTTTTTTAAGTTTAGGTAATCATAAAGATGTGAATCCATCAAAAAAGTAGGGTTACATTGTATCGTGTGGGCTATGTTTCCCTTGGGATTCCATGGTTTCCAGTTTAATGCTGCAGAATTTCGGAATCCGGGCCGATCGTTAAACATCAATGTATAATCTTGTTCAAACAAGGCTCGGGATTGGGCTTGCCATGTTTTCTCCCAACTGAACCGCAGCCAATGTTGCCGACAAACTCTTACTTTATTTCTAAGGCAATTATCCAGCACCTCTTTTTGTTTTCCCAAAATCTGAGAATTATTCCAAGAATCGTAACTAGGATGAAGTCCAATGACATGTCCATTTTGGTGAAGTTTTTGAAAAAGTATTTTGAACTGCTCTGAGGAAACATCATAGCTTGGATCCATTAACCACTGTTTGAAGCTTCGTTTTTTTAAATCGGTATAGAAATGAAACGTGGAAAAAATTTTACTATCTGATTCCATTTTCAATAATTGATCAAAGACCCACCAGTCTTCGTTTGTAAAAAGCATCCTCAACCCTTTACTCGCAGATTTCCATGAATCAGCAAATTTACCCCGCAAAATGTTTTGATAGCAATTGTAAAAATTAAAGGCTCCCTGTTTTAGGCGGATGGCAAAAGTCTTAGAAACCGCATCCACATCATGTGTAATTATAAATCTATGTTTTGGCTTTTCCCCAAGAGTCTGGATTTCTTTTTCCACAAGGCACCAATTCCTAAGAAATAAAGCCATTCGATTAACCCAGGCATAATCCCACGCTCGAGAGTCCCAACCCTTTAACCTGTAGCTGTATGAATGAATCGTTCCATGTTTCTGTTCCCAAAGTCTCTCATGCCAACCTTCCAATAATAAAAACATGGCAAGCCACCAATCAACATGTTTCCATTCGCCTTTTCCATTATGGAAACTTACACACTCTTGCGGCACAAGCATTTGCCCTTCAACTCCTAACTTCTTTCCCCATTCAGGTAAATCAATGGTAACCATTTTTAATGGAAGAGAAATGTTTACTTTCCCTTCCAGACAATGTACCGGAATTTTATTTAATAAATAACTATTTTGCGGCCAATAAGCACGAAGTGAATCGATAATATGACTACAAAGAATATCTCTAGCAGGTAATTTCAGTTCAGCTGTCAATAAATTTAAGATGCCAAAGCTCGAGAGATAAAGCACCCCATAGTTGGCGCCCTCCTACTCCTGGGTCCGTTATCATTCGTTCAAGAGCAGACCTAGAGTATACTCCCCTACCACGACTGGCAGAAGATAGAAGAGTATCAGCGACAAACTCCCGAACAACCCCTCCCTGCATCCACTCTTTGATCGGAACAGGAAAACCCATTTTATCTTTCCTTTGCAGGATTTCCCGAGGAACCAAATCTCCCATTGATCTCTTTAAAAGATGCTTGGTTTTCCCACCTTGGAACTTAAGTGTCGGAGGTGCGGTGGTAACTAAGTCGACCAAACGAGTATCCAAAAAAGGAACACGAGACTCTAGGGATACATTCATGCTTACCCGATCCTCCACCTGCAAAAGAGCAGGCAAAAGAGTCTTTTGGTCGAAGTGAGTCATCTTATTAATGTAGGATAATGTGTCCGGATGATTAAAAACTTTCTGGAAGGTTGAAAATAGATAGGTTTTGTCAAAATTTTGAAGCATGTCTTCATGAAGCAAATGTTTGATTCCTTGACTGCGATCAATTAAACGAAAATAGCGCTGATCCATATCCTCAAATAATCCATTTTTCCAAAATTGAGACAGTAGTGGAACATATTCCTTGAGAACTGGCAGGTTGGGCACAATGGACTGAAGAGATACGAGATGCTCCCCTTCTTCTTGAGTTTCAAAAATAGAACCCTTCAGTGCCTGCTCTAGGTATCCGACTAAATAACGAGCATAGCCCCCAAAGATTTCATCTCCTCCTTGACCACCAAGAACCACTTTAGCATGCTCTTTAGCTAGTTGACTAACCGCATATTGAGGGAAAAGTCCTGGGCCTGCTACAGGCTCATCTAAAGCATAAATCAACTTCGGTAGATCCCGCACAAAATCATCTGAACTTGGAATTATCTCATGCAGGGCTCCTTTTGCTTCCTTAGCAACAATCTTGGCATAACGAGACTCATCATAAGAAATATCCTCCTCAAATTTACCATGAAAGAATGATAAGGGGGAATTGGATTCTTTAGATGCAAATATACTTACAATACTCGAATCAAGACCACCTGATAGATAAGCTCCCAGAGGAACATCAGAGCGAAGTTGCAAACGAATACTATCTTCTAAAGTATGTCGAATTTCTTCAAGCAAACTGCCTTCATTAATACTTGAACTTATTCTGTAAGTGGGGTCCCAGTAAGCACTCTTTTGCTTAACCTCATGCCCCAATCCAAGAAAATAATGACCCGGCAACACCTTATTGATTCCCTCAAAAAGAGTCTGCTCATCTAAGCAAAACTGAAAGGCCAAATACTGATGAAGGGCTCTATTATTTCTGCGGGGCACAACATCCGGGTGAACTAAGATAGCTTTAATTTCTGAAGCAAAAATAAGCTGCTCGCCTACCTGTGCAAAATAAAGAGGCTTAATACCAAAAGGGTCGCGAGCGGCTATCCATTGGTTATGTTTCCGGTCATGGAAAACAAAGGCAAACATACCATTCAACTTAATTAGCGCTTGTTCGCCATAGTTTATCAACATCGCAAGCAAAACTTCTGTATCTGAGTCAGTCTTGAATCCTACACCCTTACCTTCCAACTCTTCACGCAGTTCAAGGTAATTATAAATTTCACCATTAAAAATTAAGGTGTACCGGCTATCCACGGACACCATCGGTTGTTGGCCACGCTCTAGGTCAATAACAGCCAACCTACGATGCCCAAAAATTGCTTGATTCGGAATATGAGTTATTCCACTACCATCAGGCCCGCGATGAAACATGAAATCCATCATTTCTTTCACCGTGCCTTCAATTTCTTTGACTAAAGAATTTGTGCTATGAATACTAACTATTCCGCACATTTTTTTCGTAATGTGGCATAAATCATAAAACCAAATCTTTTATCCAAAAAAAGGTGAATGAACTTAGGTATTTTAAAAGGTAAACTACGGGCAGGAAAAAAATGCAAGTAAGTCTCTTCCACAATAAAATAAGGATCAAGAAGTTCGAGTAATGATTTCTTCGAATAACTCTTTCCTATTGGATTTTCTGCACCATCATAAAGCCTCACAATTTCATCTACATTAGATTGCCGGTAGATATTTTCTCTACCACGACCTTTGAGCTTAGCTCCTAGAAGTGCAACAAACCATCCCAATAACCTAAAGATTGGCCATGCCTGAAGAAATATATTCCTGTAATAAACAGAAATACTGGCACTTCCATCAGGTTTTAAAATACGAGAGATTTCTTGCACCGCTGCATTAGTATCCGGCGTGTGATGGATTACACCCTGACAATTGACATGATCAAAAGATTGATCTTCAAAATTCGTCTTTTCTGCATTTTGTAAACTTAGATCAGCTTTTAACTTGAGTTGTTCTAAACGATTTGCTGTGAGCTCTAGAGCTTTTTGCGTAAGATCTGCGGCATGAAGATTGATGAAGCCTCTGGATGCAAATTCAGTTACCCAAAATCCTATGCCACAACCAAGGTCAAGAATTCTGAGAGATTTCGAATCCTTTTTAAGAGGTAAAAAGCGTGGGTCAAATGAACCCGCAAAACAATCTTCAAAATAAACTTTCCGATGTTCACGAAAGAATTCTAGTGATCCAGTTTGATATTTCGACTCACCGGTCCACAAAGGACTTTCTTCCCAAAATTTCTTTACATTATCGATACATGTCATTCGATATTTTCCAAGAGTTTAGATCCTTTTTAATTGCGGACCTCCATCCCCCTAAAGGCCAATGGTAAAGAATGGTCATCACCAAATAACCCAATGTGGTAACACTGCTGACCATTTTGCTCTCACTTTGTTTTTGATCATAACGATGCATAAAAGGAATTTCTGCAAAGCGAGCACCAATGAGTTTTAATTTGACCAATTTCTCCAATGTACAGGTAAAGCCCAATCCTTTGAGTTGGATAAAATTATTGCCATAAAAGTCCAATGCTTCCTTAATTTTGGAGTATCGGTAGCCTCGATAACCACATGAATATTCTCGAAGGCCCTGAATCGGAAAGAAGATTTTCATGAACAAGTTAGCACACCTGCTAATGACCGCCCTATAACCATTTACCCCCATTTGCCCTCCCCCTTTTTCAAATCGTGAGGCCACAACCACATCGTAACCCTGATTGAGCTTACGAATGATATTCGGGATATATTTGGGTTCATGGGTGTCATCACAATCCATGCGAATAATAATATCACCCTTCTTGCCAAGCTTTACTGCGGATTCAAAGAGATCTCGGGAAGACTCTCCTAGTCCCCTGTTTATGGGGTGCTCAATTACCTCCAATGGGAATTTTAAGGAGTACTCTTTTAATATTTTGGAAGTGTTATCGGTGCTCCCGTCATTACATACTACCAAACGGTAATCTTCATTTGTCTCTTCAAGTGCATGTTTTAACTTCTCCATCAATGGTGGAAAGGAAATTTCTTCGTTATATGCAGGAAGAAGTATAATGATCATAAGCTATATAATTCTTATTTTGAGCATAGTAAATACTCAACGCATTTTTTGGCCGCATCACCTGTTCCGAATACTGAATTAGTGGTCTTTGGTAAGACATCACCCCATCCATTAAATGCATTTAAAATACTTTCTCGATTCGAACCCGAAAGCTTGTTCCAACCAAGATTCACTGTTTCTACCCATTCAGTCTCATCTCTTAAGGTAACGCATGGAACCCCATGAAAAAAAGCTTCCTTTTGCATCCCACCTGAATCTGTAAGTATAACTTTCGCACTCATTTCCAGTCTCTGCATCTCAAGATAGGAAACAGGTTCCAGTAAAGTGAGGCTTTTTAATAATTTTACACCCCCCTTGTTTTCCAGAAGGCGTTGAGTCCTTGGGTGCAAAGGGAGGACTACAGGCAGTGATTTATTAATCTCTTGCAGTGCAGAAAAAATAGAAATTAGTCGTTCAGGTTTATCTGTATTCTCTGCTCTATGTACAGTACACAAAGCATAATTTTTGTCACTTAATTCCCAATCTTTCAAAGAAACACAATCTTCAGCTCTTTTGGCGTAAAACAAAGTGGTATCATACATGACATCACCCACATTAAATATTTTCTGATCTTTTCCCTCAAATGTGGCGTGAGGGAAGCCTTCGGTTTTAAGATTCTCAACAGCAGTTTCGGTTGGGCAGAAAAGGTAGCTTGATATCCTGTCCGTTAAAATTCGGTTCACCTCTTCTGGCATTGCCATGTTAAAGGATCGCAAGCCTGACTCCACATGGGCAAGAGGAATGTGCAATTTAGATGCAGCAAGGGCTCCAGCTAATGTGGAATTTGTGTCGCCATAAACAAGAACATGATCGGGCTTTTCCTTAAGAATTAATTCTTCAATTTCTTCGAGCATTCTGCCCGTCATGGCACCATGATTTAAATTACCGCATTTTAATTGGTAATCAGGGTGGGGAATATTCATTTCATCGAAGAAAACATCCGACATCTTGGAATCATAATGCTGACCAGTATGCACAATTACTTCCTGGATCGAATCATCATTTTTCCCATTATGAAGAAGTATTGCACGGCTGACTGTGGCCGCCTTGATGAACTGAGGGCGGGCACCCAAAATGGTGAGTATTTTATATTTGTTCCTCACCAAACTAAACTTTTAGCTCTCAACTACGAGCCTTCCACTTTCGATTTTGAAAATCTTATCACAAAACTGAAGTGTACTTTGTCGATGTGCAACTAAGATCATGGTTACTTTACCTCTAATCTTTCTTAATTCATTCAAAATTTCTTGCTCTGTTTTTGAATCTAGGGAACTGGTTGCTTCATCTAGAATGAGAACTTGTGGATTTTGATACAAGGCACGGCCAATCCCGATTCTTTGACGCTGGCCTCCACTTATGCGTACTCCACGCTCTCCAATTTTAGTATTTAACCCATCATCAAAGGAATCAATAAACTTTTGGATTCCAGCCTTTTCGATAACCTTCCTAATTTGGGAATGATCGATATCAGTATCATTAACGCCGAAGGCAATATTGCGGCTAATCGTATCATCAAGTAGATAAATTTCCTGAGGAACATAGCCAATCATTCGCTGCCAAGGTTG
>MDTC01015855.1_pt1 | contig 20687 bp, 19 predicted proteins | sample 811181 | NCBI WGS metagenome assembly MDTC01 (sample SAMN05326644, study PRJNA326480) | marine metagenome | isolation source: seawater | place: Pacific Ocean: North | collected 2011 | reverse complement strand
CAAGGGATGATACAACACCACCTGTAATAAATATATATCTAGCCATTCAGATTTTTAAATTATAATCTATTACAACAAAAAGATATATATTTATCTCAACTCAGTTGAAATGAAAGTATGCTCGCCTCCACATGCAACTAGCAACTCATTTTTAGAGAAAAGTAAGATAAATCTTTGTCTTTCCCACAGAGGTATGCTTTTAGCCTGAAAGATTTTCTTTAATTCTTGGTGATTATGTTTATTGAGCATCATGCGCTCTTTCCCTTTTACATTTCTCAGTACAATTGGTGCTTTTTTGCATAAGCAGTCATAAATTCCTTTATCTTTTAGCTCCTTGATAGTCAATTTGAAGTCCCCAAAGAGAATATCATCTTTCAGATCCCATATCTGATCACTAAGATTATTTTTTATTTTATCCTCAACAATATAGAAAAAATTATTGTATCTTATAATCGAATAATTATTTTTAAGTATGAGTTTAGGATAGTCATTATTATCGCGATAAAATAGTTTTAGGATACTTGATAATTCATTTTTACTCAGTTCATAATTAATGCTCTGACTAATAAAATATCTAAGGAATATACCATGTAGATATTTAGGATAGCTTTTCAGCACATTAATATCTGCTTGATTATTTGAAACAATATGATCGAGGATTATTTTACAATAGTCATTAGCAATGTTTTTATAAGAATTCTGTAACATAATGTTATGCTTCATTACTTTATTAAATCCTGGCCATCTCTCCTTAACGATAGGTATTATGTTTTTACGAATATAATTTCTATCGAAAATAGTGTCATTATTCGTTAAATCATGGATAAATTTAATTCCCTCTTCGTCCACATACTTTTCTATTGTTTTTTTAGAAAATGATAAGAGTGGTCGACAGATTTTCCTACTTTCTCTTTCAGATATTTCCTTCATGCATGAGAGACCAATTGGAGATGAACCTCGAAATAGACGGTAGAAGAATGTCTCAATTTGATCATCAAAGTGATGACCCATTACTAAAGCCTCATTATCATTCATAACAGTAAATATCTCTCTATATCTTTGATCCCTTAAGTGATCTTCAATATTACTCTTTATCTTGCTATTTAAGTTTTTGATAACTAGCTCTACATCATATTCTTTACATGCATCAGCACAATAATTCTCCATGTCTCTAGAATTAGGCGAAAAATTATGATTAACATGAATTGCTCGAATATTATAATCATAATCATTTGATAATTCATGAACTATTTTTAATAGAAAGAGAGAGTCAGGTCCACCACTTATAGCTAATAAAAAATTTTTGTATCCTGTATTTTTAAGAGATTGATGTACTTTTTTTTTAACTTTAATTAGATTCAAATTGTCCATAAGATGAAATTTTTGATACTCTTGAGTCTAATAATTCTGATAGTGGAACTGCTTTAACCTCATTTATCATTTCAATTATATTAGACTTTAGCGAAGAGTACATAGCGTTATAATCTCTATGAGCAGCACCTAGTGGCTCTGGTATTATCCTATCAATAAGCTTATGACCTAGAAGTTTCTCTGATGTGATGGACAGGGCTTCAGCTGCAATATTCGCTTTGGCTGCATCCTTCCATAAGATTGACGCACACCCTTCAGGGCTAATAACTGAGTATATACTATATTGTAGCATGGCAAGTCTGTCAGCAACACCGATGGCTAGAGCACCTCCTGATCCTCCTTCTCCAATAACGACAGATATAATTGGGCATTTTATTTTAGACATCTGATATAGGTTATCTGCTATTGCTATACTCTGATTTCTAGATTCTGCATCTATTCCAGGATATGCTCCGGGTGTATCGATGAACGTGAGTATAGGAATATTGAATTTTTCAGCCAATTTCATAGCTCGAAGCGCTTTCCTATAACCCTCAGGTTTAGGCATTCCAAAATTACGAAATACTTTATCCTTCGAATCCCTTCCTTTTTGATGTCCTATCAACATTACAGATTCACTCTCTATAGCCGCTAAACCACAAATGATCGCTTTATCATCACCGAACATTCTATCGCCATGTATTTCTATAAAATCTGAAAACATGTTAGAGATATAGTCCAAGGTATAGGGACGCAAGGGATGTCTAGCGATTTGTGATATTTGCCAGTCTGATAAAGAGGAGAATATTTTCGATATATTCTTTTCAAGTTCTTTATTTAGTGAATCTATTTTATTTATATCTTTTTGAGATGTACTAGCACTAGTCTTTATAGCTTTGATCTTATTGTCAATTTCTAATAATGGTTTCTCAAAATCTAAATAATTAGGATTATAATCTGACATTGTTGTATTATATTAAATATAAATGAAAATACTATTGATATTTAATTTCAACATTTTCATTCCCAGCAATAGATCTAATATCAGATAATAGCCTATCATTTATATTCACATATATATCCTCTTTGGAACTTAAGGGTACGATTACATCACGATTTTTATATGAAAGAATGACTTTTGTTTTTCCAGAATTATTTTTCAGAATAATTTCTTTTATACTACGAATTTTTTCTTTTGATACATGATCTGATGATAAAACTATTTTAAGATATTTAGAATACTTCTCTCTAGCAGTATCTAATGTAAAAACGCTCTCAGCGCGCATTGATAATTGCGAGTCATACTCGTCAATAAATACCTCGCCATTGAAGAATAATATTCTATCTTCTCTAATAATATCTTTATACTTTAGATATTTTTCTTCAAAAAAAGAAATATTTATACATTGACTACCATCATCAACTTTAAATATGTTTATATACTTATTTTTACCTATCTTTTGTGATCGTGAATCTAATATTACCCCTGAAACAGTTGTAGTCATTTTTATTAGAGTATTGTTAAGAATATTATTATTGACTTGCAAAATATTTTTCAGATTCATTTCAATTAATTCCTTTTTATACCTCTTGATTGGATGGCTTGATAGGTAATAGCCCAAAACTTTTCTCTCTCTGATAAGCTCGTCATTTGATGGCGGTATAATTGATAATTTTTTTACTTTTTTAGTTATCGTTTTTATATCACCAGTAAACAATTCACTCTGCCCTGAAGCTAAATCAAACTGCGTTTTTAAACCTTGAGACATAAGCTTATTTAGATTGTCAATATTATATGTCCTAGATTCTTCGCTAATACTATCAAAACATCCGGAAGAGATAAGAGATTCAATGGTTCCTGAGTTGACAGTATTCAAATTTATTCTTGAACAGAAGTCATTAATATCAATAAATAAACCATCTTTTAGTCTAATTTCAGTTATGTGTTTGGCTGCATTTTCACCTACTCCTTTGATTGCACACAGTCCATAATTAATAGATTTATTATCGCACGGTTCAAAATTGTATGTTGACGAGTTTATATCTGGAGGATTGATCTTAATATCTAATTCGTTGCATGCAGCTAATAGGTTTATTATTTTATTGGTATTATCCATATCTGAAGATAGTGCTGCAGAGAAAAATTCCGTTGGGTAGTATGCCTTTAAGTATGCTGTTTGATAAGACAACAGTGCATATGCGACTGAGTGGGATTTATTGAAACCATAACCAGCAAATTTTTCCATTTTATCAAAAATTGATCTAGCAATATTCTCGCTAATTTTGTTTTTACTACATCCATCAACGAATCTTGATCTATGATTCTCCATTTCTTTTTGTTTCTTCTTCCCCATTGCTCTTCTGAGTAAATCAGCATCTCCCAGAGTATAGTTGCCTAATGATTTCGCAATTTCCATCACTTGCTCTTGATATAGTATTAAACCATTAGTCTCAGACAAAATATTTTCTAATAACGGATGCTCATATTTAACCTCAGCACCATGTTTATTAGCAATAAAATCGTCTACCATATTTGTGCCTAGGGGGCCAGGTCTGTATAATGCGACAAGTGCTACTATATCTTCAAATCTATCAGGTTGAAGCTGAGCCATATATTTTTTCATGCCTAATGATTCGAGTTGAAAAATACCCGTTGTCATTCTATTTTTGAGTAGATTAAATACCTTTTGATCATCTAATGATATTGAATCAAGACAGATACTTTCATGTTTTCGTGAAATCATCCTCAGCGCTTCATCCATGATTGTCAATGTAGTTAGGCCTAAAATGTCAAATTTAACTAAACCTAATGATTCAATATCATCCTTATCAAATTGTGTTATTAATTCATTTTTATCTTCAAGTGAATAAATAGGCATGAAATCTGTAATATTAGAGGGAGAAATAACTATCCCTGCTGCATGTGTACCAGCACCCCTTGGTAATCCTTCAATTTTCTTTGCTAAATCGATAAGTAATCTGACATCATCTCTCGTCTTGTATTCACTTTTGAGCTCTTTGCTGACTTTTAATGCGTCGTCGATAGTAATTCCTAAAGTAAAAGGAATCAATTTCGCAATATAATCGACGAATCCATATGAATAATCTAAAACTCTTCCTACATCTCTTATAACTGCCCTTGCTGAGAGTGTATTATAAGTTATGATTTGAGATACTTTATCTTGACCATATGTGTCAATTATGTGATCAATGACTTTCTGTCTCTTGTTCATACAAAAATCAATATCGAAGTCAGGCATTGATATTCTCTCTGGATTTAGAAATCTTTCAAATAGAAGGTTGTATTTCAGGGGATCAATATTAGTAATTCCTAGAACGAATGCCACTAGCGAGCCTGCTCCTGATCCTCTACCGGGGCCTACCGGAACATCATTATCTTTGGCCCATGAGATAAACTCTTGCACGATGAGAAAGTAACTTGCAAATCCCATTTTTTGTATTACAGATATCTCATTATCAAGTCTTACGTTATATTTTTGCCTATCACAGCCACTGAACTTAAGATACTTATCTAGTCCCTCATCACAAAGATCTCGAAAGTATTCATCATCATTTTTATCAGTAGGGTTTGAGAATTTTGGTAGATGATATTTAAATTTCGGAAACTTAAAATTACATCTTTCAATAATATTTGAAATATTTGTTAAAGCGGACATTTGATCTTGAAAAAGTAATGACATTTCGTCTTGAGATTTAAAATATTGGTTCGGCGAATATTCTTTTTGGTTTGCCCTTTCGTCTAATTTTGTTTTTTGGATAATTGATACTTTGACTTCATTAGCTTCATAATCAGAATCATTAATAAACAAAACATCATTTGATGCTACTATGGGGAGATCAAGGTCTTTGGCTAATGCTAGAGCAATATTATTATACTCATTTTCATTTGCTCTACTTGTTCTGTCTATTTCAATATAAAATCGATCAACAAATATCCCTGCGAGATCCTCTATTATTTTTTGTGTAACATCGACAGTGGTTTGAAGTATATTCACTCCACACAGTCCATTACGTGCACCTGATAGACAAAGCAAGTCAGAATTGTATTCTTTTAAAAGCTCGAAAGTCGCGCCAAGAGTAGATGATCTTGATTTATGGATATATGATAAAATTTTATTAAGATTATGATATCCATTAATGTTTTGACATAATAAAACAATATTATCGATTCTGTTGTTTTGGACCGATACGAAAGGTATTTCGCATCCTATAATTGGTTTAATGCGTGCCTTGATACATTTATTATAGAATTTTACTGCTCCAAAAATGTTTAGATAATCAGTCATTGCTAAAGCTGAAATGTTTTTCTTTTTAGCTATGTCAATTAAATTATCAATTTTTATGGTACCGGAGTTTAATGAGTAAGAAGTATGTAAATGAAGATGTGTAAAATATTTCATGGCTATTTAATAAAAGAATCCCTATGATAAATTGTTTTTCCCAGTAACTGTATCGCCTCTAAATGTTGTCGTGTTCCATACCCATTATTTGTATTAAAATTATACATCTCAAATTTATCATGTAAAAAATCCATTTCAGAATCTCTAGCAACTTTTGCAATTATTGAAGCAGCAGATATTTGCTCAACTTTATTATCCCCCTTAACAATACATTCACAGTCTATTTCAATTTCTGGTTTATATATTCCGTCGATTAACACAAGATCAGGTTTAATATTTAAATTATAAACTGCTCTTCTCATACTTAGAAGGGTCGCGTGATGGATATTGATAGAATCAATCTCATCCTTCGTTGCTATCCCTAGTGAAATGCATACAGATTCCTTGATTACACTATTTGCAAGTTTTAATCGAGATTTTTCAGATAGTTGTTTTGAATCTTGTAGTTTGAAGCTAGATCCATGGTCAGGCAAAATTACAGCTGCAGAGTAAACTGAGCCTATGAGACTTCCTCGGCCAACCTCATCAACTCCAGCTATTATTTTTCTTGATTTCATTTAAATGGTATATAATGTTCATTCTATCAATCAACATGAAAAAATAACATATGACGAAGAGTAAAATTAGGGTTGGCGTGATTGGGTTAGGCTATTTGGGTAAATTTCATTTTGAAAAATATAGTTCAAATAAATCTGTCAAGTTGACATCAATCGTTGATATTGATAAGAAGAATCTTGATTTAGTAAATTCTAAAGAGATTTATAAGAGTACTTCCTACAAAGATATAATCGGAAAGGTAGATGCCGTATCTATAGTTACTCCTACTATTACACATTTCTCAATTGCAAAATTTTTTCTAGATAATAAAGTACACGTCTTGCTTGAGAAACCAATGACTGAATCAGTAACTCAAGCAAAAAAGTTAAACGAAATTGCAAAAAAGACTAAGCGTATACTGCAAATAGGCCATTTGGAACAATTCAATCCTGCGATAAGAAAGTTAAAATCACTGCTTAATGAACCAGAATTCATTGAAGTACATCGGTTGTGTAAATTTAATCCCCGAGCTATCGATGTTGATGTGGTGCTAGATCTCATGATTCATGATATTGACATAGTCTTATCTTTGATTAATAAAAATATCAAAAAAATATCAGTATCTGGAAAAAAAGTAATAACTAATCTTATTGATATTGCTAATGTTAGAATAGAATTTGAAAATAACGTGGTAGCAAATCTAACTGCAAGTAGAATTAGTACAAAAAATGAGCGTAAGATGAGAATATTCTTGAAAAATGCATATTACTCAGTTGACTTTATCAATAATGAATTAAAGAGGCTAATTAAGAACAAAAGTAACTCTTTTAAAACGACTAGCTTTCAATTTAGAAAAAGTGACCCTCTAAATGAAGAAATTAAAAATTTTATAAATACCTGCTATGGTCGAGAGAAATCAATGACGTCAGGTGAGTGTGGACTGCAAGCCCTTACTGTTGCAAAAAATATAACAAGAAATCTCTCAAAAAAATGAAAACTTTCGATTTAATAGAACAATATAAGATTCTTGAAAAAGATATCAGTAAAAGAGTGCTTAAAGTACTGTCCTCTGGTTCCTATATACTCGGTGAAAATGTAAAAAGTTTTGAGAATAATGCTCGTAAATATTTAGCTACAAGATATGCAGTAAGTTGTAACTCAGGAACTGATGCTCTAGTTATGTCGCTACGTGCACTAAATATTGGTGATAACGATCAAGTGATAACTACTCCATTTACATATTTTGCTACCTCGGAGGCAATATCACTAGTGGGCGCAACACCAATATTTGCAGATATTAATCCTCATACATTCAATATAAACCCAAAAAAAATAGAAAAATTAATTTCAAAAAAAACTAAAGCGATACTTTCTGTTAATCTATTTGGGCAAGCCTGTGAACTTGATAAAATTTCTCGAATAGCAAAAAAGTATAATTTGTCGCATATAGAAGATTGTGCACAATCATTTGGTGCAACATATAAAATGAAACAAACCGGATCGTATGGTGATATTGGATGTTTTAGCTTTTTCCCAACTAAAAATCTTGGATGTTTCGGAGATGGTGGGCTAATTACGATAAAAAATAAAAAGATATATGAGTCACTACTAAAATTACGGACTCATGGTGGGATAAAGAGAAATCAACACGATATGATTGGATACAACAGTCGTCTGGATGAAATTCAAGCTGCAATTTTAGATGTCAAATTAAAACAAATTAATAAGCTTCTTAAAAAAAGAATAGGCGTAGCAGAGACATATTACAAACTTATCAAAAATGATAAAATCAGACTACCCTTTAAAGATAACAATGGAAAACATACATTCAACCAGTTTACAATTAGAGTTGAGAATAGAAAGAAACTAGAGAATCACCTCAAGAAATATAAAATTCCATATGGGATATATTATCCTAAACCAATTTATAAATATAAAGCATATGCTAACTATAAATGTAGTGATCTTCCCATGGTCCAAAAAGTATCAAATCAATGCTTATCACTACCTATTTATCCAGAATTAGAGCTCAGAGATATTAAAATAATAAGCAATGTCTTAAATGAATACGAATAGACAAAAAAGGATATTGATTATCGCTGGTGAATCATCCGGTGATCAACATGCTGCTCGCTATGTAAGAGAGCATGAAAAGATGAATCCTGACATAATTTTCGATGCATTTGGACAAAAGGAATTAAAGAATACCTCCGCGAATTTAATTTATGATACTGAAAAGATTGCTGTTGTAGGAATCATGGAAGTCATTTCAAAATATAAAGAAATAACTGACGCTTTAAAATTTGCTAAAAGTCATATTGACAAGACAAGACCTGATTTAATTATTTTAGTTGATTATGTGGAATTCAATCTAAAAATAGCAAAGTTTGCAAAGAGTCTAGGTATACGAGTTATTTTTTATATTGCACCACAATTATGGGCTTGGAGGGAAAAAAGAGCTTATGATTTAGTGAAAAATATCGACCATCTTGCGGTAATATTTCCTTTTGAAGAAATGTTTTTTGAAAGATATACAGATAAGGTTTCTTATGTAGGGCATCCCTTGTTTCAAAACGAAAATTTATTAAATTCTGTCAAAAGATATGAAGATAGAGATATTGATTTAGGTATATTTCCAGGCAGTAGAGAGTCTGAGATAAGAAATAATATTTACTGTATGCTAGATTGTATACAAAAAAACAAAGATGAAAACATAAAGATATTTTATGCAAATGAAACATCATATGATCTTCTAAAGAAATTGCTACCAGTCGATTATCATTCTAAACTTGAATCTGGTAAAGATTTAGTCAAAGTCAGCTCATGTAAGAAGGCATTGTGTGCATCAGGAACTATAACACTTGAATTAGCAATTTTAGAGATTCCTATGATAGTAATGTATAAATTGTCTCTTATAACATTTTTAATTATGAGATCGCTAGTCAAATTAAAATACATTAGTTTAGTTAATCTTGTCCTTGGCGATAATGTCGGAGAAGAGCCTATTGTACAGGAGTACATTCAGCCCTCATACTCTGATCAAATTGATATAATGGTTGAACTAAACAAAATAGATAATGATCAAGTTCATAGGACTAACATGCTAGATAAGTTCAAAGAGATTAAAGATAAATTATCAATTGAATCACAAATAAAGTTATGGATGATTGCAGAGGATTTAATTCGAACTAGCGAGTGATGCCTCTCTCGCTTTCTAATATAAACTTTACAAACTTATCTGTATATGGATTAGACAAGTTAGAGTCTTTATATATCTGCTCTCTGTTTTCCTTTGTTTTTTTTGATTTAACAAATAATTTAAAGGTTTTTTCCAAATTCAATATACTTTCAGTATCAAAACCTTTCCTTTTAAGACCTACAGAATTAATTTTATAAGCTTTTGCATGGTTACCGGCAACAAGTGTATAGGGTGTTACATCTTGCGATATCACAGTACCTAAACCAGAGAACGCATATTCTCCAATATGACAGAATTGATGTACAAGCGTGAATCCGCCAAGAGAAACAAATGATTCAAGGTTAACATGTCCCGCTAGACTGGCACCATTTGATAGAATGCAGTTATTTTTTATTACACAGTCATGTGCAATATGGGTATAAGCCATAAATAAATTTCCATTCCCAATAATTGTATTAGAAATTCCATCTGATGTTCCTCGGTGTATGCTGCAATATTCTCTAAAAGTATTATTATCCCCAATTGTGCATGTAGTTTTCTCATTCTGAAACTTAAGGTCTTGTGGTACCTCACCGATGGTCGCAAATTGATATATTAAGTTATTTTTACCAATTGTTGTGTTTTCTCTAATAATTGCGTTTTCTTTGATGACAGTGCCTTCTGATATGCAAACATTCTTATCTATGATTGAATACGCACCAATTTCAACATTATCTGCAATTTTCGCTGACTGATCGATTATCGCAGATTCATGTATCATTTTTAGGTCTTATTGCTCCAATTAGATCAGCTTTACACACTATATCTTCTCCAACTTTACAATCTGCAGTAAATTTATGAACTTCGCTTTTACTTTGTATGAGTTTTGCGTTTATAACAATTATATCACCAGGTACTACTTGTTTTTTAAAGCGAGCATTATCAATTCCCACGAAATAATATAATTGTTTTGACATATCTCTATCATTGCTCTCAACATCTAGAATAGCAGTAGCTTGGGCCATCGCCTCAAGTAGAAGAACGCCAGGAAAAACTGGATACTCTGGAAAATGGCCTTGGAAAAAAGGCTCATTGTTACTAACATTTTTTTGCGCAGTTATCATTTCTCCCTTCTTGACCTCAATTACTTTATCGATCAGAAGAAATGGATATCTATGGGGAAGATAGTTTTGAATGTTCATTTGCTATTACCTATTTTTATGAAGATTTCTGAATAATACTTGATTTCTTCGCCAATTACGAACAGTATCAGCTGCCATAGCAGAGGCATACTCACCCTCAGATTTAATAGATTTAGTAATCATACTCATTCCGTGAATATGCACATTATCACATATCGAAATATGACCATTAATCCCTACTCCGCCCCCAATTGTACAATTATCACCAATAGTACTACTACCTGCTATTCCCGTACAAGCTGCGATCGCTGTGTTTCTACCAATTGTTACATTATGTGCAATGTGGACAAGGTTATCAATTTTGCAATTACTCTTCAATAATGTATTGTCGATCATCCCTCTATCTACTGTAGTACAGCTACCTATTTCTACATTGTCTTCAATTACAACTTTGCCTATATGAGGTATTTTATGCCATGTTTTTTTATTCAAATATAAGCCAAACCCATCTGAGCCAATTACAGCATTAGGGTGAATGATTACGTTATCACCAATCGTCGTGTTATGATTAATAAAAACGCCTGGATAAAAAAAACAATCTTTGCCAATCTTGACATTTTGACCTATCGTTACGTTGGGGTAATTTTCCGATTGTATATAGACCTGATTTTTAGAAACATCTTTGAGAAGTAATGACACAGATCTCATTACATTTTTAGATTTAAAAAGAACGATTTTATCAAAACGGTCATCCGAAATTGATTCATCAACTATCAATGCACCAAATTTACTTATATCATGATCACCTTTTTTATTGATAAAACCCAGGGAACCAGTTATGGGATTGGATAGTGTTGAAATAGTATCAAGCTTTAGGTTAGTATTTACGGAACACTTTGCATCAAGTAAACTCTCTAGTTCACTAGAATTATATGCTTTTCCTAAATTCATTTTAATTAAGTTTTTCTATTATTTCTTGTGTTATATCAACATAAGTCTTGGCATATAATGTGGTACCATCTGCTCTAAGGATAAGATCGTAATCATTATCTTTAGCGTATTCATTTATCGCATTTTCTACAATAACCCTAATCCTATTGAGCTCTGAGTTTTGTTTGCTTTGAAGTTCCTGTTGAAGTGTTTGTTGTTTTTCTCTGAATTCTTTTTCAATCTTATTGATCTCATCAATTTTATTTTTTCTTTCATTTTTTGACATTACCCTTTCGTTTTTAAGATAATCGTCATTTAATTCATTCCATGAAGTTTCAATTTTTTTTAATTCAGTTGCTTTAGGTTCAAACTCATCTTTCATCTTCTTTTGAGATTCCTTATAAATAGGAATTTCTTTAAAAAGAATATCAAGTTTCACGATACCAATCTTTACCTCAGCTTGCACAGAATGAGTTGTCAGAATGAGAATAGTGAATAAGAATATTAAATGTTTTTTGTAACTCAAAATGCACCTCCTAATGAGAATATTACTGGTTTTGTATCATCACCCTCTTTTGACTTAAACGCATCTACAAAGCCTAATGATACTGCGCCTACAGGTGTTCTAAAATTTGCCTGTACACCATAACTACCACGTAATTCACTATAACTAAAATCTCCAATATCTTCAAACACATTGCCAAAATCTATAAAAAGAGAAGCTCTAAAATTACGTTGATCTTGACCTAAAAATGGTGGAGGAGGGAAAATCCAATCGGACTGTATAACAGCAAGAAAATCTCCACCTATTGCATTACAAGTTTTTGCGGTACAAGTAGTATTATTTGTTAAAGGTCCAAGGCTATTAGAGTCGAAACCTCTTACTGTTCGATCACCACCTGCAAAAAATTTATCATGAAATGGTAATTTTGTTATCTCCAAAAGACCAACACCAATTCCAAGCTGTGGCTTAGTTTGAAGCACAGTATTCCAATCAAACATCCCTAAAAAATTCAAATCAAATGGCTTGTTGTACTCTCCTCTAAATCGTATGGAGGCGTAAGAATATTCCAAGTCTGGAGGTATATATAGGTTAGTCGTTAAGGTTTGTCTTTTTCCTTGAGTAGCATAAATAACCCTGTCTCTAGTATCTTCTGTGTAATTAGCATTAAGCCTAAACCCAAAGTGAACTTCCCCATGCTCATTGATAAAGCTAGTTACATTTGAAGGTGATCCAATGGTTGTCGAATAATCCGTTAGTATTAATTCACCACCGTATCCATATGATTTAGTCTCAGAAATCGGTACATTATAATTTATCCCATAAGCATAAGTATCTGACAAATAAGAAGCGGTTGAAGTGCCTGATACATCCGTTTCACTAAAAACAATGCTAGTAGTTTTAGCTACTCCGTCGTTTGTGAAATATGGATCAGTATTGCTATATCTTAATAGTTTTTTATATGCAGATTTTTCGAGTTCTAAAGCAACATTATTACCCTTTCCAAGAAAATTGTCCTGTTGAAGTCGTATATTAAAAATAGTGCCTGATGAATCTGAATAGCCCGCTCCAACTTTGAATTCTCCTGATTGAGTTTCTTCAACTATAAAGTCAATATCAATTAATCCTAAAGATTCATCAACAATATTTTTTTTTACCTCAACATTATTTACAAATTTTAATCGTTGGAGTCTTACTTTAGATCTATCCACTTTGCTTTCAGTGTATATAGATGATTCATACTGCCTTAACTCACGTCTATATACTTCATCATTTGTTTTTGTATTTCCAATAATATTAATTCTTCTTACATATGACTTAGATTTAGGGTCAATTCTAAAATTGATATCAACAAGGGACTCGTCATCTTTAAAATCTGCATTATATGCAACATTTGGAAATGCATACCCTTGTTCACCGAGGACAAATTTTATGCTTTGTTCAACATTTTCAATATTAGTCCTTGAAAAGGTTGAACCAGGTTTAAGACTAAAATTGAGTATATCTTTGAATATTTGTGGATCAAATTCTTCAAGACCATATACATTAGTACTTCCAAATTGATACAAACTACCCTCGCTAAGAGAGATCGTGATAAATATATCACTCTTATCAGAGGACAAATTTACTTGCTTTGAGACGAGTCTAACCTTGGCATACCCTCTATCTTGATAAAATTTAAGTAATGACTCAATATCCTGATCGAGAAGGGAGCTGTTATATATGTCTTTACTTGACCAGACCTCAAACCAATATTTAGGACCGGACTTAATAAAAGATCTTAATTGTCGAGTGGAAAAGCTTTTGTTACCAAGTATCTTTACTTCTTTGATAGTAGAGGCGGTGCCCTCATCGATATTAATATCTAGCTCTATTAGATTATCATCAAGTGTATTCTCTGTGATATTAATTAGTGATGAATACCTGCCGTTATCATAATACAATCTCGTCAATTCTTGTTGGACTTTATCCACTAAATTTTTGCTATATGGTTTACTCTGAGATATTCCTACACTTTTAAGAGATGAAATAATTTGCTCGGTCTCAACTAGTTTATTTCCATCAATATTAATTCTAGAAATGATCGGAGTTTCAATAACTGATATATAAAGTGTATTTTGATCTAAATTAACCTTGATATCTATGAAAAGATTTGTAGAAAAAAGATCCTTTATTATATTTGAGATATCCTCGCTATTATATATTTTACCAACTTGAAACCCAGAGTACTCAGTGATCTCTTGATCTGAAACTCTTGCATTACCTTCAATGACTATGAAATTAGCTTGCTGCTCCTCAGCATAGGCAAAATTAGCAAGTAAAAGTAATAGAGCTATTGCGATTAAATTTCGATTCATGAAAATATTCTAACGAAATCATTATAAAAAGCGATTATCATAATTAAACCAAGTAGAGCTATGCCAACAAATTGTGCAGCCATTTGAAATTTAAGTGGGAGCTCGGTACCAAAAATAATTTCGTATGTATAATATACAAGATGTCCCCCATCAAGCATCGGAATTGGTAGTAAATTGAGTACGCCTAAACTCACACTTAAAATTGCCAGTAGATAAAGAAAGTATGATGCACCCATCTCAAGTGATTTCCCAGAGAATTGCGCGATTGAGAGTGGCCCGCTTAAGTTCTTCACATTTGCATCACCTGTAATCAGCCTCGCAATCATTTTAAAAGTCAGTAGAGTGTAATCAGTGGTGCTGCTCATAGCTTTATGAAGAGAATCAGCTAGTCCATAACTAACAAGGATGAAACTAGAATCATCAATTTTTTTTGATATACCTAAGAAACCTTTTCCGTTTTTATCTAGAATTCTTGCAGTATATTCAAAAATGTTTTTATTACGCTCGGCAATAATACTAATATCTGTGTTAGGATTTGCCTGTATGAATTTAACAAAATCTACCCAAGATTCAGTCATAATTCCATTTACAGATATAATCTTATCTCCAACTTGGAGATTTTCATTATTAGGCTGTTGATTAATGGACCCAATGATAGGTGAATTATTCGGGTACACAACATTTAGACCTATATTTTGAATAATATCTCCCTCTTTATTAAGAATAGATGACAAATATGGCAATTTATATGTTAGGGCTTGATTGTCATCATTTCTTAATGATAAATCAATTGATTTATTATTAATTACATTATTCAAAATTTCGACTCTAACATCCTGCCAACGTTGAACATCATTACCGCTAACAGATATAATCTGATATGTGTCGTTTGCTAGACTGATTTTAGGTTTTATCCCCCCTATACCGTTTAAATATGTCAAAGTAAAAAAAATAACTGCTAATATTAGATTAAATATGGGCCCAGCAGCAACAATTGCAAACCTTTGATAAACACTTTTTTTGTCAAAACAGAATTCATAATCACTTTCTTTTATATCGCTAGGGTCCCCATCGGAATTTTTTGATTCTAGCATTTGTACATATCCGCCTAGTGGTATCATACAAAGAGAATATTCGGTTTTAGTAATTTTTGAGACATGAGAATATATAGGTCTCCCAAATCCAACGCTAAATTTAAGAACCTTTACATTACAGAGCCTTGCAACAATAAAATGACCATATTCATGGAATGTTACAAGTATACCTATTGCTATGATGAAACCAATTATACTATTAAGAAGCTCCATATTTTTCCTTTATTAATTTTTTCGTAATGACTCTCACTTCACTATCATTATCTAGAATAGACCCAATATCACTATTACTTGATATCTCAACTTTATTGAGAACTTCCTCGATGATATTCGGTATGTCTATGTACATGATTTTATCATTTAAGAAGTATTCTACACTAATTTCATTTGCAGCATTAAGGATTAATCCAGAATTTTTACCGGTTTCTGCTACAGTTCTCGCAAGCTTGTAACATGGGAACTTTGACATAGGAATATCCTCAAAAGTTAGATCATCAAAAATAAATTTTCTTGATTCTGATTTAAAAAGACGATGAGGAAATGTAAGAGCATACGATATAGGTATCTTCATATCCGGATATGACATATGTGCAATGATCGTACCATCAAAGAACTCCACTAATGCATGGACTTTGCTCTGTCTATGTATAATTGCTTTTATTTTTTCTAGGTCTAAATTAAAAAGTAATTTCGCTTCTATGATCTCTAACCCTTTATTCATCATGGTTGATGAATCGACAGATATTTTTTCTCCCATATCCCATGTTGGATGTTTGATAGCATGTTTAGATTTTATATTTTTGAATTCGGAAATATCAAAATCAATGAATGGGCCACCAGACGCAGTAATAGTTAGGCTATTAATATTTGATTCATAGTATTCCTTGTTGTTAACTTTATATTCTAGACCAGAAGATAAGATAACCTGGAGTAAAGCATTATGCTCACTATCTACAGGCAAAAGCTTAGCATCCGATTTACTTAAAATAGACATTATCATCTCTCCTGCTGCGACTAAGATTTCCTTGTTAGCGATAATGACTGTCTTATTTGTGGAAATGGCATCTACGACAGGTTTAAGACACTTAAAACCAACTATGGCTGCGACTATAATATCCACATCATCATGTGATGATATTTCATTCAAACCCTCATCTCCGTATAAAATTCTTGTTACGCCAACTTCGTTGCCATGATGGTCATAAAATTCATTATACTTATCTTGATTTGTGATTACTGCAACTTCAGGTTTATATTTAATAATTTGCTCATGCAACAATGGAGTATTCGTATTACAAGAGATTGCAAATAATTTAAATTTATCAGGCAGTGTTGATATTACTTCTAGAGTATTTTTACCAACAGATCCTGTAGATCCCAAAACGGTAACTTTCTTCAAAATAAAAACCATAAATAAAAAATTGGTAGTGACGTGAAGTAACTATCCAATCTATCAAGAACACCACCATGGCCTGGCAACAAAGTACCAGTATCTTTTATCTCAAATACTCTTTTTATTAGGCTCATTAAAAGATCGCCGAAGAAAACCATCATTATAAATATCAGTAATAAAGAAATATCTAAAGATGTCCATTGAAAATTAAAATAATAAGATACCATCATAAAGGTAAAGATAGTTAACACCAAGGCTCCAATATACCCTTCATATGTTTTGTTTGGACTTATTGAAGAAGGAATTTTATTTTTACCAAATAACTTTCCACTTAAATATGCTGACATATCAATAAATGATACTAGAGAAATCAAAATAATAAAGTAATGTTTATTATCAACAAGATATGACTGAGTAGCCAGTGTATTATCATATGGATATAAGTTTGTTAAGAATAAAAATAAAGATAAGTTAAAAATAACACCATACACTAGTGAGTATTTTTTTATCTTTTCTCTGAAGTATAATTCGTGATTGAACGTTAGATAAATCATGATTATGAGGAGAAACAGAAATAATAGTGAGTATAAACTAATGTCTACCCATTTGCTGTAATCGATTATACATAGTAGGACAAGGAATGGGAAAATATAATATTTTGATTTTGATGTAATAGATAACCACTCATGAAATGATAAAAGAGTGATCAAATATATTGTAAGTAGTAGAGATGTATTGGAGCCATAGAAAAAGAGCAATGCTAGAATAAATATAAGCACCATAGCAGTGGTCACTCTTTTATAAAATTCAGACATTAGTCCACTTTTCCGAATTTTCTCTTAATTGATTTATAATTATTAAGGATATTAGATACGTCCTTTGAGGAAAACTCAGGCCATAATATATCTAAAAAAATTAGTTCACTGTATGCTGCCTGCCATAACATGAAGTTACTCAGTCTTTTGTAGCCACCAGTTCGAACAATTAAATCAGGAAAGTCACTCCCAGTAGAAAGATATTTAGATAGATTTTCATGAGATATTACAAGTTTTTTGTTTAACAAAGTATTTATGGAATTAACAACATCCCATTGTCCTCCATAATTATATGCGATATTCAATTTATATTTTGTAAAACTTGATGTTACTGTTTCTGCGTAGTCTATAGTTTCTTTTATATTTTCCGGTAAATGAGAAATATCACCAATAACATTAAATTTAATTTGATTATCCAACAAGTCCGGTAAATATTTTTTTATCGAATTTTCAAGAAGTATAGAAATAAACTCAGTCTCTTCTCTGGGTCTATTCATATTCTCACTACTCATCGCAAAAAAAGTTGCGGTGTTTATATCGAGGTCAATACAGGATAAGAAAATGTCGTATACATTTGAAGAACCTTTTTCATGACCAAATTGTCGGGTCTTACCATGTTTATCTGCCCACCTTCCATTGCCGTCCATTATAAAGGCTATGTGTTTCACAGCTAGACTTCGCTTATTTCTTCTATTTTTTTTATAACTATCTCTTCAGACGTACTAATATATTCATCCGTTAAATCTTGAATTTCGATTGTATAATCTCGTTCAAAATCTTTTGATATTTTTTTTTCTTTTTCTAAATTAGAAATCGATGTATTTGCTGAACGCCTTATATTCCGCAGTGTAACTTTGATATTTTCACCCTCTTTTTTTACTATTTTGTTGAGCTCCTCTCTGCGTTCTTGGGTTAGTGGTGGAAATTTGATATGAATGTTGGTTCCATTCACTGAAGGATTAACGCCAAGACTACTCTCGTTAAGTGATTTTTCAATTGACGAAACAGCATTTTTATCCCAAACGCTAAGAGAAATGGTGGACGCGTCTGTTACAGATATATTTGCAAGCTGCTTTATTGGGGTATTAGAACCGAAATAATCGACAGCTACTTGGTCTAGTATGCTTGGATTAGGCCTCCCTGCTCTAATTTTTGATAGCACTGACTTAAAGTTATCTATACTCTTGTCCATTGATGACTTAGTATCAGATTTAATTTTTTCAAACATCAGTTTAGTTTAGCTTATTTGATTATAAACTTCTTGTGCAAAATCCTCTGATTTTTTTTCTAATCCTTCACCAACTTCATATCTATTATATGATAAGATTTCATTGCTCTTTATTATTTTAGACAACGAGGTAGAGGGATCTTTTACAAAAGGTTGATTGAGAAGTGTATTCTCATTAACAAATTTTTTCATCTTGCCTTCGAGAATATTTCTTTTGATATCTTCTTTCTTGTCAAGTTTATCAAGCTCTTGTTTATAAATATCTTTTTCAGATTTTAAAATCTCTTTGTCAAGTGATGACTCATCAATTGCAAGAGGATTCGAAGCTACAATTTGCATGCAAATATCTTTTGCTAGCATTTCGTCAGGAGATTTAAGCTCTACCATTGAAACAATTTTGTTGTTATGTGAGTAAGAATACACATTGTTATTTTTATCAATTTTGAAGTACCTACGAAGTTTGATATTTTCTCCAAGCTTAGATATTGAAGTATTTATCATTTCAGCAATACACTGCTGTGCTTCAGTTTCTTCCTTGTTAAGTAACTCATTGGCCACGGATTCTGCAAGTGCTATAAAATTATTATCCTTAGCAACAAAATCAGTTTCAGAGTTGAGCTCTAATATGAGTAAACATTCAGCATTTTCGTAAAAATTGACTAACCCTTCAGCCGCAATTCTAGAACCTTTTTTTTCAGCTTTCTTACCTGACTCAGACCTAAACAGCTTTACAGCTTCATCTAAATTGTTATTTGCCTGCTCCAGGTATTTTTTACAATCGAGCATTCCTGCTCCAGTAATCTCTCTAAGTTGCTTAACTAGTTCTAAAGATCCGCTCACTCTATTCTTCCTTTTCTTTTGAAATTTTTTCTTTATTAGCTTTCTGTGGTTTTGATACCTTTTTAACCTCAGATGTTTTAACAACTTTTTTAGCTTTAATTGATTTTTTTTGCTCAGTGGTTGTATCAGATGATTGTGATATTTTTTTAGGCTTATTTTGAAGAATTATTTCAGAAATAGATTTCAAAAATAAATCAATGGATGACATAGCATCGTCGTTTGCGGGTATCATGTAATCAACTCCCTCAAACGAATTATTTGAATCGACTAATGCAATAACTGGTATGTTAAGTTTATTTGCTTCTTGGATAGCAATCCTTTCATATCGCGTATCAATGACAAAGATTGCATCAGGAAGTTTAGTCAAGTTCTGCACACCTAATAGATTTTTCTCTAATCTTTCAATATCTCTTTTAAGATCAATTATCTGTTTTTTTGAAAGATTATAAATTTTTTGATTTTTTAATCTAGTCCTTAGGTCTTCAAGCTTCGATATAGATTTTCTGATTGTATTAAAGTTCGTGAGCAGTCCTCCTAACCATCTATTATTGACATACGGCATTGAAGTCAAATCAGAGTATTTTTTTACAATATCTGATGCGGCGCGCTTTGTCCCAATAAACATTAACTTACCGTTATTTGATATGAGCTTTTGGATATATTTTGCAGCTTCGTTAAAGCGCTCAGAGCTTTTTTCTAGATTTATGATATGGAGTTTTTTATGAGTAGTGTAGATGTATGGTTCCATTTTAGGGTTCCAATACTTAGATCTATGTCCGAAATGTACTCCTGCGTCGATCATTTCTTTGATAGACAGTCCATTCATACTAAAAATACTCCAATAAAATTCATAAAGTGTTGTATCATATTTGTGTGATTACAACAACTATTTACTACTAT
>MDTC01130265.1_pt1 | contig 20690 bp, 23 predicted proteins | sample 811181 | NCBI WGS metagenome assembly MDTC01 (sample SAMN05326644, study PRJNA326480) | marine metagenome | isolation source: seawater | place: Pacific Ocean: North | collected 2011 | reverse complement strand
TTTTTTTTTTCAAAAACGATTGGTTTCCAATCTTGATGAGACATTATTATATTTATTATTAAATAATACTTAAATATACATTCATTAAATAAATTATTATGAATACAAACAATAAATCACAATACTGTCCCATATGTAAAGAGTCTGTTTATTTAATGGCTAGATATCCCAATTATATATGTATTAATTGTATTACAAAATATGGTACATATACAGAAGATAATAAAAAAATAGACTTTTATAATATTGATCATACTGGTGGATTTAAAAGTCAGATAGAAGGGGATAATAATTTTACAAATGAACACGTATGTTATGTTAATAATGTAAAGTGTTTTGCCGATGAAGCACGATTTGGTGGTATTGTTATTCAACCATATCAGTAAATAATAGTGTAAATTTGAATATAAAGAAATGTATTTAAAGATTAATTATTAATATATATTAAGCTCCTATAGCTTAGCTGGTAGAGCGTTCGGCTGTTAACCGAAAGGTCGTTGGTTCGATTCCAACTGGGAGCGTCCTTACTGAGGTATACTTGGTATATTTCAGTAAGTTAAATATATTTTTTAAGATGTTTACAAATTTTTTTTCTATAAGTAAAATCAGGACAAGTGCATGATTTATTAGAGATATTGATTGTATATGATTTATTAGGATCAGTGTGACTTTGTTCATGAATAATATTTTGTGAAATCGTGGGTTGGTTATTTGATACTAATGTTTGAAGATTTTGTATTTGTTTTTTAATAGATTCTAATTCATTTAGAATTTGTTGAGTTTTATTGGATTTACTCAAATTTGAAGTATTTTCTTTTTTAGTGCTTTGTTTTTTGATTGGATTATATCTAAATGAATCTTTTTTTTGTAAGATTTGTTTTTTTACAACCATAAGTTTTAGATAAATATTAATATACTTAAATAATGTAATAGTATTTTTATATTTATTAGGATATCTATTATAAATATAAGTCTTTATTTGAAATCTACTTATAAATTTTGTATTATCTGATTCATCATCATATTTCTGTTTTAAAAATGAAAGAATAGCTTTGGGAATTGTTAATTGTGTCATTTTTATAATATATCTGTAAAATATTAATAATAATTTAAAGATGTAATTCAATTTTTATATATAATGTTTAGTATAAATGTTTTCATTTGCTAAAAAAAAAAATTCAGACACTTGTGAATCATTGGACGTTGTCGTTGACAATATATATGCTAATAATAAATTACTAGGAGTCGAAAATAGAAGGGAAGAAAAAAAAAGACTAGATTGGGTGAATCAGTTTAAAGAAAATGAAATTCTATTATTAGATAATGAAGAATTTAAACTGCATAAAATTATTGGAAAAGGATCTTATGGGAATGTATGGAAAGTTAGTTGCAAAGATAAATATTATGCTTTGAAGATAATTACATGTAATGAAATAAAAGGTGAACAAATTCATATTCAACTTTCTAAAAACATAGATATTATAAAGGGTATTAACTTGCATTGTTTAAATACACCTGAAGAAATACCATTAACACATGGGTTTTTAATGGATCTTGGTTTTAGTGTTCGTAAACCATCCTTTAAAGAATGTTTTTTTATTTTAATAAATGTTTGTAAAAATCTTAGTGACTTGAATAAATATAATATAACACACAATGATATAAAACCAGATAATATTGTGAGGACAATTGATGGTAGGTATAGTTTAATTGATTTTAGTTTATCATGTACAAAACATTTGATTGAAGATAACAATTTAATACAAACAAGATGGTATAGACCATTAGAGGTTTTGACTAATCAACCAGATATTGATTATCTAAAATCTGATATATGGGCTCTTGGATGTACAATTTACGAATTATATTGTAATAAAGCCATATTTCCAGCAGATAGTGAAAAAACACAAATAGAATTAATTAATAAATTTTATGATTTAAATCCAAATGAACAATATTCATTACTATATAATGATTTATTTGTTTTGCAAGGAGATTTTGTTAGTTATAATAATAAAAGGAATTTTATAGAATTAATATTATTAATGCTTACAAAAGTAAACGAACGCCCAAATGCTACAATGTTACTGCCTATTATTGAGAATACATTAATAAAAATTGAATAAATATCTATTATACTTACATTATAAATATTTATTCAATTATAAAAATGACCAAACGAAAAATTTCGTATGAATTTGATGATTCTTTAATAGATATTATACGTGAATATAAAATTCCAAAAATACTAGAAGATGATATAAACTTTACTGTTAAAGAAATACTTCCGTCAAAAAAAAAATATGAATACTATCAAAATATTTTTATAAATGTTATATATTTAATTATACAATACTGTAATTTTAATGAATTATATATTTTGAATAATATTCTAAAACAATTAAGTATCAAACTAAATACAGATATTTTTCAAATGCAAAATATAATAAAAAAAAAAGGAATTAACTTATTTTCTCTCATTGCAAAATTTAATAGATCTGACCTAATTCCAAATATTATAAAATACATGAAATTTATTGATATTAATGACGCGTATATGCCCAACGAATTTAATTTTAATTCATTTGATTTAGCAATAGAAAATAATAATATAAATTACATTAATGAAATGACTAAAGATAAAATTAAAAAATATCAATCACATACAGAAAAATATAAATTACATAATAATGACGATAGTATTACAAAAATTTATAAAATTGCTCTAATACATGGCGATTTTGAATCTTTTATGTTATGTAAAAATATATACTATAAATTTCATTCAGCACCAATAAATATTTTAGAAAATAATATGGGTTTAACAATTGATATTTTCATGAATAATATTTGTACAAAGAAAATATATTATATTTATATTGATAATTATAAAGTATTACTTAATTTAATGTTACCTATTTTTACCGACAACTATTTTACCATATTTGATATATTGTATAGTAAATGTTCCGGAAAATCAAGATGTATCAAGTTTTTGGTTTTTATATTAATTATACAAAAATACAATCCAAATGATTACAAAGGATTTTATAAAAAAGAGTTTTTATCAATATATAAAAATTTACAAGATATTCATAAGAATAAATTTAATAAATTATATCAGGATAAGCTTTTATCAATGAATCATAAAGATTTAATAAATTTACAAGATAACGAGTTAGTATATTTAGATTCATTTTCATTCGGTTTAAAATTAAGTTAAATTTCATCAAAATCAATATTGTCATCTACCTCTTTTTTATCAGATTCATTTTCAACATCAAATACTTTTTTAATAATTTCATTCATATTAGTTAATTGTCGGACTTCATCATCATTATATTTATGAATAATATCAACTTTATCTTCTTCAAAATTACGATACGAAAATAATACAATTGTATTCACATGGATCCATACTTTTTTTCTCATCTTACCTCTAATTATACCGAAATATGTTTTACCGTCCATTCCAAATAATTCAAAATGACAATTTCCCAAACATTTAATAATTTTACCATAATTTTGTTCATTTTCTTTCAGCAATAAAGTTCTAGTTACATTAGATATAGCTTTATTTGATTGTTTTTTAGCGCCTTTCCCCCCACGTTTATTTTTAACCATTATTACTATATAATAATTATATATTACATATATTATTTTATAGTCTTATATATTTATTTCTTTATATTTTCCCATTTCAATTTTAAAATTATTATCGATTGTTTTATCAAAAAAATTCAAAATTGCATTACATACAGTAAGATGTGATACAATTAAAATATTCTTATCTGTTTTTATTAAATTTTTAACAAATGGATTAATACGATCACATACATCTTTAAATACTTCATATAATTTTACATTATCGCAAATTGATTTATACTCTTTATTGATAATATTATGGTATTCTTTTGGTATATCTTTCCATGTATAATTTGAATTTGTTTCATTAAATAATGTATTATCCATTGATTCATATAATGAATTATCAATATTTACTAATTTATTATTTTTAATACAATACGGATATATAGTCTGAATGATACGTAAAAAAGGAGAACAATAAATAACATCTATTTCTAATTCATCCAAACTGTCTATTAGTTTGTGTGATTTTTCTTTACCCTTTTTAGTTAATTCACTAAAAAACAATGGATTCTCTATATCTCTCTCTTCATGCCTTAATACCCATAATTTCATTATAATTAAAAATTGAATTTATAATTTAAATAACTAATATTAGCTTAAATACAATTAAATATCATTCATAATTAATAATCTTATAATGGCTGACTATTCAAATTCAGATAATGATTCAGTAACTTCTTCACATTTAAGTGAAGATGATGGATCGGCAAGTGGTCATGAGAGTGGCCATGAGAGTGGTCCTGAGAGTGGTCATGAGAGTGGCCATGAGAGTGGCCATGAGAGTGGTCCTGAGAGTGGTCCTGAGAGTGGCCATGAGAGTGGCCACGAAGACTCTAGTGAACTAGATTTTAATGATCATGATAAAATGATTATATATTTTAAATCTGATAAAGATCTTAATGTTAAGATTGACGAAACTACCGGAATTAATTGCACTACAAGTACTGATTGGGGGCCTTGTAGTTATTCAACAATTCGCGGAATGTATGATTTTCTTAATCTTGCACTGCTTTATCTAGATAATCCAGATAATGTTTGTAAATCTCTTAAGGTAGATATTAAAAAGATTAAATCTAGGAAAGTTGAAAAAACACATGTAACAGCAATTCTTAAAAATTATAAAGAAAATCTTTCTGAATCAGACCAATCCGATTTAGATGATGCAGAACTAACAACAATTCAAGAGTGTTTTGAATTCATGAAAGACCATGAAGAAGATTTGTGGGATACAGTTTCTTATACTTTTGATCAAATGTTTCCAAATGCGGAAATTACCAATATTCCTGATGCAATTGATCGATCTGGTAATGAAACTCTTCTGCAAAATAATGTAATCGGATTTAAGATTTGGTGGTTGACATCAAATAACTATATTCAAGATGATGGATTATTTAGAAGCTTTCCAATCTAAATATATTAGTAATATAAATATTAATTAATATATTTACAGTGTTTGAATTTTAATTTTTCGTAATCTAATGTATTTATTATTTCATCAATTACTAATTCATTTACACAATTTACACCATTTAAAATTAATTCTTTTAATTTATTACATTTTTTTATTAAATCACATAAATAGTAACTTGTTAATTTTGAACAATATGACATATCAAGGGATGCTAAATTATTTTTTATTTTTTTATTGTATTGTGAAACATAGAAAAATGTATATGTGCACCCATACAATGAAATACTTGTAATTTGTTTTAGTTTTTCTAAAAGTACGTCAATATTAATATATGTTATACGATAACAATACCCTATATTTAATATTTTCAAATCTAAATTATATTCTACGATAGTTTGGAGTGTTTTTTTAGTTACACTATTACAATACTTTAAATTTAATTCTTGAAGTTTTCTATTATTCTTTAGTATATAGATTAAATGATCCTCATTTATATTATGACAACCCAGCAAATTCAAACATAGTAATGTATGTATCATTGGGAATGTAGATAAACTTATATTTGTTACATTTCTTAATGAAAATACCTGTAAATTTAATATAGGTAAATTAAAAAACGCGGTATCCGATACACGGTCACAATGTCCTAAATTTATTTCTTCTAACTTTTTTGCATTCAATAATATATAATTAATTGCCATATCCATAATTTTATAGCAGCATTCTATATTTATAAATTTAAGCAATTCACAATCTAAATTTGTAATACCATTACTTGTTATATCTATACAATAACCTATATTTAAATATATAAACTTTCTTTTAGCTGTTATATAACACAGACCATTATCTGCTATCTTGCTACAATGCTTAATACTTAGACTATGCAATTGTGTACAATTTGTTGCCAATGAAATTAATGATTGATCAGTTATTTGTTTACATTTATCTAAGTTTATAATTTGTAATGATTTGGTTATTTTACTAATTTTATCAATACAAATATCTGTTACATTATTTGTATTATTTATTTGTAATTCAATTATATTTTCAAAATTTAAATATACTTTTTTAAAAAAATCATCATTAACTAAAAAACATTTATTAATTCTTAAGCTTTGTAAATTATAACTTCTCGATAATACATTGTACATTACATTTTTTGATATATTATGGCAATTATATTCTAATAGTTTATAATATCTCTGTTCAATAATATTCCAAAATACTTTTGATATTGTATTATAGTTTGTTAAATAATTTATATCTAGATATGTTATAAATTCATAGATTAATGTTTCTGGAATAACATCCATATATTTATATAGCATATTATTTTCAAAATAATATGCTATTGTTTGAATGTTGCAAATAACTCTTATTTCAGTAATTCTTTCATGATCTTTTTCATTTGTTTTTTCCGTTTTGGTTCATCTGTTATTAATTTTGAATATAATACTTCTTTTTTTTTATCTTCATTTGAAGTACTCGTACACAAATGTAAATCTGGATGATTATATTCATACACTTTATCATTTAATTTTGTATAATGTATTTCATACAATATTTCAATTTGATCCGGATCTTGTACAGCATAAATATATGGATTTTGGATATTATCAACCATTGTTTTATAGCGCTGTGTTTTATTGATTAATGATGGAACACGTTGATTTTGAGATCCTGTACAATATGAACCAGTAACTAATCTACAAACAAATATATGATATATGTTTTTTCCTAAATCTGCTGAATAACCATTCCGATGACAATATTCAAATGTTTTTGAAAAATATGTCCCATATCCATATAATGCTGTATTGCATAAGAATGGATTAAAACTATTTTCACAAATTGAATTTATGAAAACATTATCATAACATCCATGAAATACAATTACTTCATTTGGTTGAATACCATTTGATTTATCAGAAGCACTTTGAAATCCAATTATATTTTTCTTCATTTTTTCAACTCGTTCAGTATCTAATGAAATAAATTTATTTGTTTCCGCATTAAATTGTGCATGTAAATACATTCTTTTCATACAATTTACATATTTTAAATTTTGTACTTGATTTTTTATTTCAAATACATTAATTACTTTGATAGTATCTGGCAATAACGATTTTAGATCGATGATTTCATTATTTGTATACAGCTCAATATTAGTAGTTTCAGTTGGAGATTTATAAATCCTTTCAAAATTATATTGTATATCTTGATATACATCATAAAAATAGTTTGAAATATTTAATTTATTGAAATTAATTCTATTGGTTATTATTTTAAATTTACGCATCATATTATTTGTGCAATAAGTTGGTTTATTATCTCGTTTAATTACTTTTTGAGTCATATTATCAAAATCAATTTCAATATCTAATTTAATAGGATTTTCTAATCGTGTGGAATATTTATATTCAACTATATTCAAGATTGAGTTAATCTTATTAAATTTTTTGTTCTTTGTATTTTCTACATCATTTTTCATCTTCTCATTTATAATTATATGTGTTTGTAATGAATAAGGTTGCCAAATATCATATCCAGCATCCCAGAAACATAAATATTTCAAATTATAAATAGGAACTTGCACCGTATCGCGTATAGAATCTTTTACTAATTGTTTCCCCAATTCTTGTTGTTTTTTAATTATTAGTTCTTTTATTCGCTGTGCTCTTTTTTGTTGTTGTACAGCACGCGCCTTTTTAATAGCAGATTTCATTGCTTCGATTTTATCAATGTCTTGTTGTGTTATTGCATATGATGTATTACCAATTGTTTTATTATATTTTAATGCACACGCTTTTTCATGCTGTTCTAATTGTAGTTTTTTTGCACCAAGTTTTTTTGCATTACATTTAATATCTTTATTGCAAAATTGACAGGGGAACTTATTATATTTTGTAGACATGATTAATCTATGTAAAAAATTATATTAAAATATTTAATTATGTATTCAATTTTTTTACCACCCTGTATAAAATATTTCACTTATAGTACATTGCTCCAAGATATTTTTAAGATCTCGACGTGTTTTAGGTTCATCTGGATTAGGTAATGACAACTCAGGTCTTCTTAATTTTGTAGAAAATAATTTTATTTCTTCTTGTAAACATTCTTCTGGGTATTTTTGAATATAATATCTAATAAGTTTCTTTTTTCTGTATGTATTATTTCTGTTTCTTAGTTCCAAATTATAGCAATATTCTGTATAATCATTATTTATTCTATAAGCAGTCATGTATTTAAAAATTATTTTCATAGCATCTTCTTTTAATTTTAGATATAGATTATAATTTTCTTTATTTATTAAAGATATGTTTTTATCATATCTTGAATAATTAAAAATTTGATTAATATTATCAATTGATAATTCAGTCATATTTAATATATAAAAAAATAGTTATTTAAAAGTATTTATATATACTTTCAATTTTATTTACGTCCACTACTTTTATTATTTGTAATATCTTTTACTTTTTCACATACAATATTACCGTTACCAGTTGAATAATATACACGACGAATTCCAAATAATTGTAGTACTTTAATACAATCTGCACAACATTTAGATTCTGCTAAACGATTATTATAATTTCGAATTACCAACATATCGAATGTTTGAATTCGTTTAGTTTTACTAGGCCGATACCCCTTCGGCCCATTTCCCTTTGGACGAAATATTTGATTCGTCAAATTTAATATATGGTAAATGTCCATATTTCATTCCTGCAATAATTGAGTTTATTTCAGCATGTGTTGTACAAGTATCCTTTATCTTAGAATCAATATGTTTTTCATAATTATTTCCACCATAAATATTAGTTTTACATGTTTGAGAAATAATACGCCCGCCTTGCATTAGAACTGCACTATGTCCATTATCTTTTTTACGAGCATTAATTGAATTTTGTGTTTTTTTCCAACATTCATTAACTGCTTTTTGAATCTTAGGTGAATTAGCCATTATATTTGATAATAATTATTAATATATCTTTATATTTTGTATTATACAATAATTAATATTACTCTTCAATTTTAAAAATGAAAATTATATAGAGATATAATATAAAAGTATATTATATAATGCTATATGAAGCTTTCTATATTATTATGTGATATTGATAAATCATATAATAATATAAATATTATTGATAATAATGCTAATATCAAAATATTATTAGATAATAATAATCATTCATATTTACAAAATAAATACATATATATTAAACCAACCTATAAAAAACAATGTTGTTTAAGAAAATATATGATACATAACGGAATAACTGTATTATATAATGATATATATAGTAACATTATATATGACATTCATTTTAAAACAATAAATAAACAATATAAATTACCAATAATTTATATGTTTTATAATAATCATTATATTTTTATAACTCACTTTCTCAAATTAAAACGAATTAATAAATCATTGCAAGATATTCAAATTCAATTGCTATGTGATACAATTGAAGAAAAAAATATTGAATTTGGTAAAAATATATATATATGTGGATACTTTGGATATAATTTTTCAGAACATGCAAGTGAAATTTCGAGTTTATGTGATAAATTATCATGTAATATTCCAACTATTAAAACAGATCAAAATACAACATTAGATAAATTTATTTTTGTTCGTAAAAGTGCATTAGTATCTAGACATATTAAATGTCAAAATAATTTGTGTTACTATAATTAACTATAAATTGAATTTTTTTAAAATTATATTAAGAATATGTCAATAATATCATATAAATAAAATGGATAATCAGGATAAGATAAGTACATTTATAGCATTAGCATTGAAAAAAGATGAAACTTATGCATATAATTTATTAGAATCAAACAATTGGGATTTAGAAAAAGCATTAGAATTAGATAAAGCAATTAATTCTGATGAATCTATAGAGAATGATATCTCAAGTAAAAAACCGGATTTATCTGAAATAGATTTTTCAGAAGAGCCATCCAAAAGAAAACCTGATTCTGTAAAAACAGAACAACTATTACCATCAAATGGTCCAAATATATTTCACAACATTCACGAATTAACTCCAATGGCACAAGTAGCTGCAAATGAAGATGATCTAATATTTAATACTTTGAAAGCACCCGAATATTTAAATGAAAATAAATCTTTTTCACATGTTCGTGAATTAGCCACTAAAGAACATAAATTATTGTTAGTTTGTATTAAAAACCAAGATACATTATCAAATATACATTTTAATAGAGATATATGGTGTAATAATTTAGTTTCTGATATTGCACAGCCCAATTATATTTGCTGGCAACAAAATATTGACTCATTTGAAGGAAATCGTTTTTCAACTTTATATAATATCATTGATTTTCCATATATAGGTATAATTGAAGCTGAAACAGGAAAACTATTACATACTATTAAACAAACAAAAGATTATTTAGATTTTATATCAGAAATATCTGAATTTATAGATAATCATTCCAAAGAAACAGAAGAAAAAGAATTTAAAAAAGCAAAAATTGAGGATAAACAATTATCAGAAGAGACTTCTATAGAAGATACTGCAGTAGAAAGGGATGATGTAATTGCATCTTCAGTAGAAGATACTGATTCTTCAGCAAGTAAGCAAGATATACCTAAACCGAATAATATTGATGATAGAAAATCAAAGGAAATAATGGATGAACCTACGTCAAATTATTCATTAATACGTATTAAGTTTTCAGATAATAGTAAAACAATTACTAGAAAATTTTCAAATTTGAATAAATTACAAATTATTTATGATTTTATTACACAAGAATATGGAAATGATAATTTTGATATATTAAATATCTATCCTAAAAAATCTTTAAAATCACAAAAAAATATAAAAATTAAGAAATTAAATTTGCACAATTCAACTATTATTGTACAATATGAATAAATTATATACTTATATTAATATATGTATAATAATATAATTATTATTATTATATTAATTTTACTTTATTTATATGAACGCAAAAAAGAAGATTATACTTCTATTATAAAAAAAGAACCATTCATTAAAATGAATTTACATAGTGATATTGCAATAGTTTCTATTTTTTCTAATTTAAATATTTCAAATTATGAATTATATTCAATACAAAATTTTAAATTTTATGCTAATTTTCATAATTATGCATTATTTATACATAAAATACCTACAAACATGGATTTAGCAAGTAAATCTGAATATAAATATCAAGCAATTGCAAAATGTTTAGAACAACAATATAAGTATGTTGTTTGGATGGATTTAAATACAATTTTTAATAATAAAATGTATTGTTTAACTAAACTAATTATCCCTAATAAAAATTATGATATGATATTAAGTAATACTACTCCAAATTTATTATTTTATTCTAGTATTATAATATTTAAAAATACAGAATGGGTTAAAAATATTGTTAATAGCACTTTAAATACAGTGCTAAAAAATAAAAAATTAGATTATAATCATGTTATATTTAATATTATTAATAATAAAAATCAAAAAGATATAAATTCTAAATTAAAAATTATGGATAAAAAAGATATTAACCCTTTGCCCAGAAAAAATACTATTAAAGATAGTTATATATTAGAAGTAAATGGTTTACCATTAAATACAATGATTAAATTTATACAATACACTAATGAAAAAATAGATACTTAAAAATTATATATTCTAGTTAATTTTTTTATATTTATTATATATATAAATGACGGTTAATCCTTTAGAATCAGCTCCACAAATAGAACCTGCTGCTGCACAAATAGAAGCTGCTGCTGCACAAATAGAACCTCCTGCTGCACAAATAGAACCTCCTGTTCCAGCTGATAAATCTAATATAGCAAAGACTATTACTAATTTGAAAGAATCGGCTACAAAAGGTTTACAAAATCTACAAGAAAAAATATCAGACACTTCAAGTGAGTTTACAAATTTTACGGACACAATAAAAAATGAAGTACAACAACGAGCACCTATACAAATTTCGGCACAAAATATTATAATAGTAACTTATATCATTAGTAATTGGGTTATATATAATTTATTATCTGCACTAAAACCATCAATATTAACAGATGAAAAAGGTGAATTAATAACATTTAGAGTATTAGTGAGTAGCTTCTTATTAAATAATTTAATTTTAGGAATTACATTACGAACTAATCCAGAATTAGTTAAAAGATATTTAAATTTATGGAAATAAATTATATATAATAAAATATATTAAAGTATTAACAATTATATTAATATAATTGTTGAAATGAAATTTAATATTATAGTAGCGGTTGATATAAATAATGGTATTGGCTTACATAATAATATTCCATGGTTAGATAAATATAGTGATCTAGCATATTTTAAGAAAATTACAACAGAATGTGATAGTATTTCACGAAAAAATGCAGTTATTATGGGTAGAAAAACATGGGAATCAATGGGGAAAAAATTACCAAATAGACATAATTTTATTATTAGTAGTAGTTTACAAGGGGAATGTTTTTATCCGTCCTTAGATGAATGTTTAAAAGCAATTACTAATTTTTATTATGAAAAAACTAATAATATTTTTGTAATTGGTGGTGAAGAACTATATAATGAAGCAATTACTCATCCGATGTGTAATAAAATATATTTAACTAAAATACCAGAAAATTTTAATTGTGATCGTTTTTTTCCTGAAATTGATTCTAATATTTTTAAAGAATTAAGTAATAATTTAGCCACAAATAAATTGATTTATTATGTATATGAAAAATACAATCAAATAAATTTACAAGAATATCAATATATTAGTTTAATCAAAAATGTTATTTATAATAGTAATTTAAAAGATGATCGTACTGAAACAGGAACTCACTCAATTTTTGGACATCAAATGAGATTTTCACTAGAGAATAATAAATTTCCCTTATTAACAACTAAAAAAGTATTTCTACGAGGTATTATCGAAGAACTTTTATGGTTTATCAAAGGGGATACGGACTCAAATACATTATCAGCTAAGAACGTTAAAATTTGGGATGCAAATGGTAGTCGTGAATTCTTAGATGGTCTCGGATTTACTGAACGAGAAGAGGGTGATTTAGGACCGGTGTATGGATTCCAATGGCGTAATTGGGGTGCAGAGTATATTAATAATAAAACCGATTATTCTGAAAAGGGAATAGATCAATTACAAAATTTGATTGATGATATTAAAAAAAATCCAAATAGTCGACGTCTTATACTATCTGCATGGAATGTAGGTGATATTCAGAAGATGGCATTGCCACCTTGTCATGTATTATGTCAGTTTTATGTTTGTAATAATAAAATTTCTGCACAATTATATCAACGATCCGGTGATATTGGATTAGGTGTACCATTTAATATTGCAAGTTATGCTTTATTATTAAAAATGGTTGCATTTGTAACAAATTATGAACCATCTGAATTAGTTTATACATTAGGCGATGCACATATATATAATAATCATATTGAGGCTTTAAAAAAACAAATTAAAAGAATACCAAGAGAATTTCCTGAATTATATATAAAAAATAGTGATTCAATCAAAAGTATAGATGATTTTACAATTGATAATTTTGATGTTCAAAACTATCAGCCTTATAAAAATATAAAAATGCAAATGGCTGTATAAAGATATTATATATTTCGAATATAATCAGTCGCTACATTGAATGATACTAATAAATATCCATATTTATTACTATTGTCTTTTAAATATTCATCTATAAATTTAATTTCGTCATATGGATTTTCTATATCTGATTTTATAATAATATATACTAAAACATCTAGTAATTCATCAGAAGACATATTTTTATTTTGTTCTTTCAATTCTCTGCTAACTTGTTTTGATATTGTTTCAATACATGAGATTTTTTCAATTGCAGTTTTACTATTTTGAATATTATTAAACATATTTATTAATACATTATAATTAAGATCATACTTTTTTATTTCAGAATAGATTTGTTTTTGTATATTTATATTATTCTTATTTTTTTGGAATTGTTGATTATTCTCGTATGACATTTTGCATATAATATTAATAATATAATTATATATTTGATTACATATTGATCTTTCAATTGAAGTTAATATATAATTTTTTAATTTGTATGTTTCTGAATCTAATTTATAAACATAAATAACTAAATTCTGTATTTGATGTATATGAAATTTTAATACAACTGTCGGTTTATCATATTTTATATATAATTGTTTGAATTTGTTGTTTATATTTCCAATTGGATGATTATCATTTCTTAATATATTATTTATATTATCATAAATATACATATAATTTTTATTATCTATATTTCTAATTAACTTATCACTTTTTTCTATTGATTTTTCTTGAATTTCTTTCATTTTTTCAAAATTATTGAATGTGTTTGTATCTAAAATATATGAACCTGTACCTATACCTAGAACGGTAGTTACTATTTTACCTATTGTTGCTAATATCGCAACTTTTGGAATAAAAAATAAAGATAAACCAAATGTTATTGTGCCACCTATAACTCCACCGGTTAAATAATTCTTATATGTTTCGGTTTCATCTGATTCTATAAGTTTTGGTATAGTATATATATTAAATTCAGCAAATTCCTCATTTCTCATTAATTATATATAGTAGATAATTTTTATATAATCTGAATATTACATAAAAATTGAAAAAAAAAACAGATGCTGTATATATTACAATTCTGATCTAGTACCTGTATCCATCAATACGAATGCCATCCATTCTCGAACTCGCGAGGAAGGCGATGGAGGATCCGACCATGCATATGCGATCGCGGATTCATTTGTTTCTTGTGCTCATGGTCTATGGTGATCGATCAGAGTCACTCCTTTGGAGTGATGCGCTGTATTGCATTCTGTTACAGGGAGTGACTAGGACAGTTGTGGAGGGATCATTTGCCGACTTTACGGTTATCATAAAGTCACTGCTCAAGTCCGACATTCCATTCGTGAGCATGTCCCCCAGTGAGATGTGGAAGAGCATGTCAGGTATGGCTGAGAAGTTGACGATTGGGTTCGGCGCGGAGGGGTTTACTCCAATTTCGCAAGCCGAACTCACTGAACAATTTTCTCGCATTGAAGCCGAGCTAAGGCAGCTGACTAGGTCAAACCAGCGTCTTGACGAAGAATATTCCTTCTCAGAAGAATGAGTTTTTTTAGGTATTTTATAAACCTTTATTATAATCAAAAATAAAATATTATTCTATCAATTTATTTTTATATTAATCTCTCTACTATCTAATATATTGTTAAAAATAATATTGTTTAATAATTTAGATTGAGTTCAGTATATATTATCTCTCATTAATTACAAAAAAAATTGAAAAAAAAAGGCTGCAGTATAGATAATAAATTTACTTCTTTCCTTCAGAATGGATTCAACCGAATTCATTGCGATCCTCGTCACGGTCTTAATTCTTGCTGCCTCTTCGGAGGAAGAAGATCAGCGTGAGAGGGAGTACTATCAGAACACGCCTCATGACGATGAGAGCTTTGGAGAGTTTGTTGTAGGTACCTTCTTGAAGGCGGCGATTCCCTTCGTCATCATCTACCTCTTGTTTGGTTAAATTTATGCCGAACCTTGCATTTTTATATTAATTTTTCTCTACTATCTAATACATACATGTTATTGAAAACATTCTTATTTAATATCTTTGATATTAGGTTCTCGTATTTTTTTAATTTGATTGATTCATATTGAATAATATATATGTAATATTGCCATAAATCTGTTTGATCTGGATACTGTTTTTTAAACTTTTTATAACTATTCATATTGTGCATACTTTGGGGTATTTTTTGTTTTAATAATGCAATACTAGTATCATACGTATGATTTTTAATTGCACTTATTCCTATAAATCTATTGCTATGATAAACCAATAAATTATATAAATCTTTATCGTATGTTATGTTTCTGTATAAATATTGTGTATATAAATTTCGTTCTTTAGAGTTTTTATAAAAATGTGCACAAGACATTTTATTTGGATGAATAACAATTTTATCAATACGAAATGCACTTGCAACTGCTTGTAAAAAAGATAAGTAATGATTTGAATCATCTCGATCAAACTTATTTAATCCAGTAAATTTAGGACAATTATCTATATCATAGTAGTGTACATGATAATTAACATGCATAACTGGTCCTAATTCTAAAAATAAACATATTTGACCATTTGTTTTATTTTGATGTATTATTGATATACCTTTATCTGTTTTATATTTATATAAATCTTTATAAGTTGTAGTACTATCATAAAAATATACATAAAATAGATATTCTTTTGGTCCTATAAATGTACTGAATTGTAGATTATTATTTGTATATTTTTTTAAAAAAGTTTGTATTTTACCTTGCAATGTAGGGGCTGTTAAATTTATAGCAGCTAAATTTAATGAAGGTGGTTTAATTGATACTGGTAATCTATCTCTAGGTATTTCTATTGCATTAACTTTAATTAAGTCAAATTCATATGTAATCTTAACTTGTTTTTCATTAGATTTATTGTGATGATAATATTTCCAATTTTTATTAATTAATTTTAGATCGACATTTGGTGGTATTAATACTTCTAATTCTTGGGGAAAATGTGAATATAATTCAGTCATTATTGCTCCACCTTTCTTATTTTTCGGAATATTTATTTTCAGTACAATATTACCAAACGTAAATCCTTCTGGTTCATAAACTGGATCACGTGTTGTACTCATAAAACTATTATTTTTATAAATATCACCAATTTTCAGATGAGATAAGAAGTCATGACCAATTCGCCTATAAACAATAAATTTTTTCGAAAATGCAGGTGCATTATTTATTAATTTCCACAATAATTTGATATTATTTATTAATGCATTATTAATGTATTCGTCTTTATTTAAATCTCGTAAATATGAATTCATAAAAGCATCACCTACAAATGTGTAATAACGTATTATATACATGCCTAAACTTTTTTGAATATAATTTGCATGATTAAATATATTCATTTTTTGAAATTGATTTGCTTGTAAAATTTTGCATAATTTTAATGTATTTATTTGCTTATCTTTATCAATTAATCCATTATTTAATGCAACACTATACATTTCTTTTTTTGTATAATATGGAGTATGTTGATCTTTATCTGATCGCATTAAATATACAAACGACGGTTTTTTACAATATGTAATTTGGTTTTGTACATTTTTTGATATTAATTTTATAATATTATCAACATTTACTTTTTTAATAGAATCTTTATATCTCGTTGTAGATTTTATTACTGAATTTATTGGCGGTCTTAAATGATTGTTTATAATATGGTAATCAATATCTTTTTTGTTAACATAAACAATTGCATCATATCTAATATCATACAATGGACAAATTTTATCTAGATCATCATTTTTATCTAATTTCTTGGGTGTTGTTTTTGTATAAAAATATATCATATAGTTACTTTTTAGAAAATAAGTTTGAATATAATATTTATATATATATATATGAATTTGAAATATAACTTAAATAATTTCTCACATATGAGTGGCGGTAGTACAAATTCACCTGTTTCACATAGTATCAATACACATACTCCAATCAAATATGATGATGATTACGATAAAAAGCATGTAAGTTTTCATATTAAGGAATTAATTAATATTACAGGTAAATATCTTAAGACAAATAAAGAGCGAGCTAAAGCAATAGTAGATACAATTGTGGAAAATAATATTAGAGTATTTGGATTAACAGATTTAAATATAGAATTACATAATGCTATTCTTGATTATTGTAAAAATGGATTTAGATGCTCAAAGTTTGATGAAAAATATTATAGAAATGAGAAAACAAAATACTCTGTATTTTATTTAAAATTCTCTGATATTGTTTGGTCTGAAGAAGGTCATACACACGATAGTGGTGTATGTATTTACTATTTTGGAGATGGTGATTTATATGATATTCATTTAAATCAATTAGGAACTAATGTAGGTGAAATTAAAACGGTATGTAAAGTTGAGATTAAAAATGATAGTTTAGATTATGTCAATGGACATTATTTAAATTTATATTTGGATTCAGGTAGATCAGAAATCGAAGATTTAGATGAATTAAAAAAACTTAATTTATATGAACATAATAAACATACATATGCAATGGGTGATTGGAATTTAACAACAGATAGGCCACATAAAATTATTAAACAAATTGCAGGAACATGTGGAGATAATTGGTTTGCAAATATTGGTTGGAGAGATCGTATAACATGTAATAAACAAAGAACATGGATGCAATTACAGCTTAAAAAAGCAGATAAAGAAGACAAGTGTTGGAAAGATTTTATAATTGGATTTGTATCTGATAAAGAAGTAAATCCAATAAAGGATTTAACTCTTAATAATAGATTTATACCAAATAGAAATCATTTTTCAGATCACTTTTTTGTTCATAGAGGACACATTGCAACATTTAATTGTCTTAGTGCTGTAGAATCTGGCTTTGAATTTGTGTCTACACAAACTCAAACTTTAAGCGATTTTCATAGAAAATATTGGACAGAAAATAATAATATTAAGATTATTACAGATAATTTAAGTAAAGTAAATATTACTATTGATGCTAACACTAATCAAATTAATATTAATTCAGATTCAGTTTTTAGTCAAGGTCTAAATAATTTTGAATTATTTTTAAAGAAATTTGATAAAAATATGACGTGTAATACATTTATAAGTGATAATTTTAAAATAGTATCAGACCATAACGGAAAGAAAAGAACTGAAAAAAAACCCATATTTCAAGGTTTTAAAAAAGCAAATCTAGTACTACCTGATTTAATATTTTATAATCATATATCAAATTTAGATTTAAAGTGTGGGAATGTAAATGTTGGATCGACCCCAGAACCTTTAACCGGTGTTAATCGTGCTATAGAAATTATAATAGAAATATTAAAATCATCTCCACCTTCACCTTTACCATCACCACATGGTAAATATGCAGATCTCCCAAAAAATTTATTTAATAAATGGATTAAAGTATGGATTGATTGTTTTAATATATTTCAAAGGGATGAAATACAACAATCTAATGGTATACTATCAGACAATGTTATTGTTAAGAAGGCATACGCGGAAGATATAATTAAACAATCTGAAATAAATAAAAAATCTAAATTAACAACAAGTCCGATAAGTCATGAGGAAATGATAATTAGAGCTACGCAATTAAAATTATTCTGCTTAATATTATTTGGATATCACCAAATGGTAATTTTATATAATACAACCAATCCAATACATAAACAAGCATATATGGACATTTTAAATTTAAAGAAATTGAATAAAACTCCCGTATCACCAACACCACAAACATCTTCATAAAACTACCATAAACAATACTATACTGTTAAAAAGTAATATTAACCATGAATTAATTCAGGTATAACTTCTTTTGTTAAATCGGCATATTCATAAACATTTTTAGCCAATGCAATTTTTAATGTAAAAAATGCTTGATAACCAGCTATTAAGAAGAATGATAACCAGAAGAAAACAAAATTAATTTTGTTGAACTTTTCCATTTTAGCTCTAATTTTAAAATATAAAATAAAAATTAAAAATATAATAGTACCTACTATAATACCAGCTGATAAATAATTAAGCTGATTTCCCATTTTAATATAAGGTTTTTCAACTGATTTATGTAAACTATGTAGAATAGTTGGTTCTACTTTTTGAACATTTTCTTGAACTTCTTTTAATTTAAGTAAATCCGCAGTTTTAATTTTTTTTAATTTTTTTGTTAAAATTTTATTAACTTTTTGTTCATTTTCACTAATTTTTTTTAGGGAATTATCAATCTGATTACTGATATCTTTTGAAATTTTCATATAGAAAACAGTTAGTTCACCAATTGACATTAATAGTGATGTTAATACTGTATAAAAAATAGCTTCTAATGTATCTATTTTCATTTAATATATAATAATAGTATATATTATATATTGAATTAATAATGGATGATTTAACAAAAAATATAAATGAATGCACATTATTTAATAAAAATGGATGGATTGGTAAAAATGAAAACTATCTTATTTTAAATATATTTTTTATGGCAATTATTTCAAGTCTTTTCATTCATGCAACTATATTTATTTTTCCTCAAGTATCCGATCGATTATATGCTGATATATTAAAAAAAAGTTAGATATGATTGCTAAATTTATGAAATTAGAATTTAATTATGATCTAAAAGAAACATTAAAGAAATCATTTTCAGGAAAAAAATACAAAAAAATAAAGGATAAAAGAAATGAGAAAAATAGAAAAACAATATTTAAAAAAATTTCATCATTTAGAATATTAACATATATATTACTAGTTGCATGCTTAGTAGTTATTGTTATGAAATGGAAACGTTGTGGAAAATTAATTCTTGATTGGTCTCATTTATTCATCATTTTTGTTATGATATTTTCATTTTCGACTGAGATATTTATATTCTTATTTGTTTTTTCCAAATATATCTATATGCCAAATATGAAAATGTTTGCAATTATTTTAGATCAATTTGT
>MDTC01175006.1_pt1 | contig 20692 bp, 17 predicted proteins | sample 811181 | NCBI WGS metagenome assembly MDTC01 (sample SAMN05326644, study PRJNA326480) | marine metagenome | isolation source: seawater | place: Pacific Ocean: North | collected 2011 | reverse complement strand
GACCCGCCGCATGACCCACGCGGACATTTCACGTGAGGCAACCACGAATCACACCCGGACATCTTGACGTGAGGCAAGGCGCCCGGTGGCGCTTGAGCTCAGCGCCCGTCAGCAGCTTCCGTGTGGTGGCGGATCACCTCGGCGACAACGAACGAGAACCACTTCTGCGCGAATTCGGGATCCAGATCCGCGTCCTCGGCGAGGCGGCGCAGCCGCGCCACCTGCTGCTCTTCTCGCGTGGGATCGGAGGCCGGCATACCGTGCTCGGCCTTCAAGACACCCACCTGTTTTGTGGCCCGGAAACGCTCGGCGAGCATGAAGATCAGCGCCGCGTCGATGTTGTCGATCGTCGCGCGGAGGCGTAGCAGGTCGGTAACAGGGTCGATCGGCTCGGTCATCCCACTCCCTTCGGACTGTGTCGAGAGTATCGCCTCCCCCTCACCGAGAGAGCGGCCCCCTAGAGTGTGACCATGAGCGACGAGAGCCCGACCCCGCCAGCGACAGCGGCACCCGCGAAGGATGCCTCCGCCGACGTCACCTCGGCACCGGCGGATGCAGCCGCTGGCACCCCCGAGCGGCGGCCGTTCTGGGTCGGCCTCGACCAGCCCTTCGCCGTCGGCTTCGCTGTCACCCTGGGCGGACTGGCGGCGATTCTGCTCGGCCTGGCGGTATCGAACCTCGCGACCGTCATCATCTACGTCAGCTTCGCGCTGTTCGCTGCGCTCGGCCTGGACCCGATCGTGCGGGCGCTCGAGCGCAAGGGTGTGCGACGGGTCTGGGGGATGGTGATCGTCTACGTCGGCTTCCTCCTGGTCATTGCCGGCGTCATGCTCCTGATCATGCCGACGGTCATCTCACAGGTGGCTCAGTTCATCCGCGACATCCCGACGATGATCAACGACTTCGAGAAGTCGGACGCGTTCGGGTGGATGCAGACGAATTTCGGCGACCAGATCGGCACGATCCTCAACGATGTCGAGAACTTCATCCTCAACCCCGCGAACATCGCCTCGATCACGGGCGGTGTGCTGGCGGTCGGCGCGGGGATCGCGACGGCGATCTCGGGCATCATCATCGTGATCGTCCTGAGCCTGTACTTCCTCGCCTCGCTCAACACGATCAAGGCCAGCTTCGTCCGCCTCACTCCCGCACGGGCGCGGGCGAAGGTCACCGAGATGACCGAGCAGATCACCGACGGTATCGGTGGTTACCTCATGGGGATGGTGATTCTCGCGTTCTTCAACTCGGTCGTCGCCTTCTTCCTGCACCTCTTCCTCGGACTTCCCTTCCCCGCGCTGATGGCCGTGGTCGCTTTCTGCATCACGCTCATCCCCCTCGTCGGTTCCGTGCTGTACTGGGGCATCGCCACGGTGGTCGCGCTGTTCACGAACCCGATCACCGCCCTGATTTTTGCCGCGCTGTATCTCATCTACATGCAGCTGGAGGCGTACGTGCTGACACCGCGGGTCATGAACCGCGCGATTTCGGTTCCCGGCTCGCTCGTGGTCATCGGAGCCCTCGTCGGCGGAACTCTCCTGGGCCTGCTCGGCGCGCTCGTCGCGATCCCGATCACCGCGTCCATCCTGCTGATCATCAAGCAGGTCGTGATCCCTCGGCAGGACGCGAAACTCTAGGCCATCTGGACGCGGTCAGACCGGTCCAGCAGCCCCAGCCGGTAAGCGGCGGGAACCGCATGGTGACGCGAGGTCACCCCGAGCTTTCGGTAGATCGCTGACAACTGCGTCTTGACCGTGCTCTGCGACACCGACAACGCCTTGGCCATGTCAGAGACCGAGCCGTAGCACTCGAGAGCCTTCAGCACGACAGCTTCTCGCGGCGTCAATCGCGGACGCTCCGTCACCACGAGCGCAGCCGACGCCTTCTCCACGGCAGCTTCGAACGCCGTGCGCATCCCGCGTTCCGACAGGTCGACGATCTCATCCATGAGCCATCCGGGCGTATGCGCGATGATCCGGACCAGACCCGCAGCGACGACCATGCCTCCACACACGACGCTGAGCCCGACCATCTGCTCGCGTGGACGGAGTGGCGCGCCAAGAGCTTCCATGACGAGGTCACGGTCTGGACACCGCTTGCAGTGCTGACCGCACGCGGACGAATTCGAGAGATCCACATCTCGCCGCCGATGCGCGTCCCGCTACCCGCCGCCACACCGCCACAACCGGAGGAGAGCGCCGCATGAGTCGCATCCACAGGCGCAAGCGATCGCGCGAGCGACGACCTGCACCGCCACCGAGCGGGCCGCGGTGGTGGCACTACCTCCTCGTGGGTCTGATCGCAGCCGCTGCCATCGCTCTCGCTGCAGCGGCGCTCATGCAGGATCACTCGCCCCCGCGGCCAGGCGACCGCACCGTGTCGCTCAGTGTCCCCGCTGCTTCCTCGGAGCCCGGGGTGAGTGCATAGCCCCTCCGCGCTCCCGAGAGCGCCAGATGATGCCCGGGCCCATCTCGCGATAGGTCGGGTTGAAGACGAAAGCCGGCGCATGCCACACGATCCACACACCTGCGACGGTGAGCGCAGCCCAGAACGTGGACAGACGCTCCGCGAGGTGCGGCAGCAACCAGCCCCGCCATCCCGCTTCCTCCCCGAGCCCGAAGGTGAGGATCCACACGACGGCCACGGCTGCCACGTTCCACCCGGGAAGCTTCTCGGTCAGTCCGAACTGCGTCATGTCGGGCCAGCCGCCTGCGACGATGGCCGCGGTGAGGTAGCCGATCAGGAAGTACGCGATCGGCATCCCTAGGGCCCACCACCACCACACCCCGCGGAACCGCACCGAGAAGGTGCGCAGAGCCCCCGCGCGCACCCCTCGCCAGCCGCCACTGAAGGCGCTGGCGGCAACCGCGCCCGCGAGCGGACCGAACGAACCGACGAAGAAGATGAGGGGAACCGGCGGCAGCTCGGTCGAGCCCAGCGCCGCAACCACCAGGGGCGCCCACACCAGCCACGTGAACCCGAACGCGACAACCAGATAGACGACGACGCTCCCTCGGCGTCCGGCTACGGCCGTGTCAACGGCAGACGGCATCTCGACCTCCGCGCAAGCACTGGTGACCGCTCTCAGGCGGCGAGCTGGGAGTCAGACCCCTGCGGCGATTGTCACGGTAGGCGCAGGAGGCAGGTCGGTGAAGGGACCTCGGTCCTGGTCCTGGCACGCCCCGGAATCCCGCGAGCATCGAAAGGCAACACCGCGACGTCGCTCGATCGCTGGCCCGCGACGAGCAAACCGTCACCGACGACCAGGTGGTGCCGCGGCCAGTCGACTCCGGCCTCCACGAGCGCGAGCGGCGAGACCGTCTCGCCGTCACCGGTCACCCGCATCACGGCGATCGTGTTGCTTCCCCGCACCCCGGCATAGAGGAGTGTGGCGTCGGCAGATCGCGCGAGTTCCGCGGCAGTGTCACCGTCGAGGGTCCCCGTGCCCAGCGGCGTTCCGCCGACCAGATGCCACGTTCCGGTGTCGTCCGGGGCCAGCACGAACAGTTCGCACGAGAGCTCGGCGACGATGTACAGGTGGCCGCTCGGGTGCAGGATGCCGTGCCGCGGCCCGGAGCCGCGGGGCAGCGTCACCTCCTGTACGAGCCGTGGCGCACGAGATCCCGTCTGCCAAAACCTGACGAGGTCGAACCCCATGTCCGTCGTAGCGACGACACCGGGGCTCACGACGATCGACTGATGGGCGTGCGAGACCCGCGGCTCCTGGTCGAACCCCGCGTATGGATCGGATGCCGCATCCGCCGTTGCAGAACCGCGGATGCCGCCGTCAGTGTCCAGCTCGAGCTGCACGACCTGGCCGTCTCCCCAACAGGCGACGAAGAGCCGCTCACGACCGGCGAGAATGTGGCACGGCGCGGCGCCGACAGGGGTCGGCTGCCCAAGAGCCTCCCACTGGTCGGGTCCCCGCTCCTGGAAGGCCTGGACTGCTCCGGAGCCTTCGAGGGTCGCGTACACCACATCGAGGGTCGGATGCTTCGCCACCCAGGACGGCGACGGGGCCGAGGCCAGGATGCCGCGCCAGCTCAGCGCGCCGCCCGTCGTCGAGTCGGCGTCGCCGGCGGTGAGCAGGCCGATCCCCTCGGCAGTGCCCTCCATGTCGGCCGTGTAGCCGCCTACAAGAAAACGCATGGGTGAGAGAGCTCAGTCGACCAGGTCGTGGCGCACGATGACGGCATCCCGGCCGGGTCCGACACCGATCACCGAGATGCGGGTGCCGCTCATCTCCTCGAGGGCGAGGACGTAGTCCTGAGCTTCCAGCGGTAGGTCCTCGAACGTTCGCGCCCCGGAGATGTCCTCGCTCCAGCCGGGCAGGTACTCCAGGATCGGGCGCGCGTGGTGGAAGTCCGACTGATTGTCGGGCACGTCGTCGAAGCGGCGCCCGTCGACCTCGTACGCGACGCACACGGGGATCTGCTCGAGCCCGGTCAGGATGTCGAGTTTGGTGAGCACCAGGTCGGTGATGCCGTTGATACGCGTGGCGTACCTGGTGATGGGCGCGTCGTACCACCCGACCCGCCGCGGGCGCCCGGTCGTGGTCCCGAACTCGAACCCACGCTGACGGATCCACTCGCCCTGCTCGTCGAAGAGCTCCGTCGGGAAGGGGCCGGAGCCGACGCGCGTCGTGTAGGCCTTGACGATGCCGACGATCCGGTCGAGGCGATTGGGGCCGACGCCGGATCCTGTCGCGGCACCGCCCGCGGTAGCCGACGAAGACGTGACGAATGGGTAGGTGCCGTGGTCGACATCGAGCATGGTGGCCTGGCCGCCCTCGAACACGACGAGTTCGCCCTTGTCGAGCGCGTCGTTGAGCAGGAGCGAGGTGTCGGTCACCATCGGGCGAAGCCGTTCGGTGTACGAGAGCAGGTCCTCGACGATCTCGTCGACCTCGATCGCGCGACGGTTGTAGACCTTCACGAGCAGGTGGTTCTTCTGCTCGAGGGCGCCCTCGACCTTCTGCCGCAGGATCTTCTCGTCGAACAGGTCCTGCATCCGGATGCCGACACGGTTGATCTTGTCGGCGTACGCCGGCCCGATGCCGCGCCCCGTCGTTCCGATCTGGCGCTTGCCGAGGAAGCGCTCGGTGACCTTGTCGAGCGTGCGGTGATACTGCGTGATGACGTGTGCCGCGGAGCTGATCTTCAATCGCGACGTGTCGATCCCGCGAGCGCGCAAAGCCTCGAGTTCACCGAAGAGGACCTCGAGGTCGACCACGACTCCGTTGCCGATGACCGCGTTCACTCCCGGCGAGAGGATGCCCGAGGGCAGCAAGTGCAGGGCATACTTCTCATCGCCGATCACAACGGTGTGACCGGCGTTGTTGCCGCCGTTGAACTTGACGACCCAGTCGGTGCGTTCACCGAGCAGATCGGTGGCTTTGCCCTTACCTTCGTCGCCCCACTGCACTCCGACGATCACGATGCCTGGCATGACGAATTCCCCCGGGGTGACGAGCTGGTAGGTCTCGAGTCTATCGGCGCGTCGCGTCCCGGCCCGAGAAGGCTTTCGCGCTCCCGCTGGATATCGTGAGCGCATGCTGAGATCACGGGCCTGGGCCAACGCGTGGGCGGCGTTGCGACTGCTCGCAGCTGCCGCCGGCGTGGCGGCAATCGTCGGCCAGCTGGTGCGCACCCTGAGCATCTCCGCCAGCAACGGTTGGCCTCTGGTCCTGACCGCCGTCGACTTCTTCAGCTTCTTCACGATCCTCTCAAACCTGGGCGCGGCGATCGCTCTGACGACCGGCGCGATCCTGATCTGGCGCGGGAGCCGCGTCGATCCCGCCTGGTTTGCCACGCTCCTCGCAGCAGTGTCGACCTACATGCTCATCACCGGGATCGTCTACAACGCGCTGCTGCGCAACGTCCCGCTTCCCCAGGGATCCACAGTTCCGTGGTCGAACGAGATCCTGCACGTCTGGGCTCCCCTGTTCATCCTGCTGGACGTGTTCTTCGGCCCACTCCGACGTCGCCTTCCCTGGCGTGCGCTCTGGACGATCATTGCCTTCCCGATCGTGTGGGTTATCTACACCCTCGTGCGCGGACCGCTCGTCACCGACTTCCGCACCGGCAACCCGTGGTGGTATCCCTACCCGTTCCTGAATCCCAACCTCCAGCCGTGGGGGTACGGCGGAGTCGCCCTCTACGTCGTCGGCATCGCGGCCGGCATCCTGGTGCTTGCAGCCGGGGTGATCTGGGTCGGTCGTCGTCGCGGCGCTGCCCGCGTGAAGGCGGCCGGAACCGCTCAGTAGACTGAGGTTCCATGTCGAAGGTCCTCCAGTCCCTGCCCATCGGCGAGCGCATCGGCATCGCCTTCTCGGGGGGCCTGGACACCTCCGTGGCTGTCGCCTGGATGCGCGACAAGGGCGCGGTGCCCTGCACCTACACGGGGGACCTGGGCCAGCCCGACGAAGACGACATCGCCGCCATTCCCGGCCGAGCGCTCACCTACGGCGCCGAGGTGTCGCGGCTCGTCGACTGCAAGACCGCGCTCGTCGAGGAGGGCTTCGTCGCTCTGTCCTGCGGCGCGTTCCACATCCGCTCGGGCGGCCGCACGTACTTCAACACGACGCCGCTGGGCCGCGCCGTCACCGGTACCCTGCTCGTTCGCGCAATGAAAGAGGACGGCGTCGACATCTGGGGCGATGGCTCGACCTACAAGGGCAACGACATCGAGCGCTTCTACCGCTACGGCCTACTCGCCAACCCCGCGCTGCGCATCTACAAGCCGTGGCTGGATGCCGAGTTCGTCCGTGAGCTCGGGGGTCGCAAGGAGATGAGCGAGTGGCTCGTGGCGCACGGATTCCCGTACCGCGACTCCGCCGAGAAGGCGTACTCCACGGATGCCAACATCTGGGGCGCGACGCACGAGGCCAAGACGCTCGAGCACCTCGAGGTGTCGCTCGAGACCGTCGAGCCGATCATGGGGGTGCGCTTCTGGGACCCCGCGGTGGAGATCGCCACCGAGGATGTCACGGTGACCTTCGAGGGAGGCCGCCCGGTCGTGCTCAACGGCAGGGAGTACTCCGACCCGGTGGAACTGGTCTTCGAGGCCAATCGCATCGGTGGCCGTCATGGCCTGGGCATGAGCGACCAGATCGAGAACCGCATCATCGAGGCCAAGTCGCGCGGGATCTACGAAGCTCCGGGAATGGCCCTGCTGTTCATCGCCTACGAGCGCCTGGTCAACGCGATTGTGAACGAAGACACTCTCGCGACGTACCACGAGCAGGGTCGCCGCCTCGGGCGTCTCATGTACGAGGGTCGCTGGCTCGAGCCGCAGTCGATCATGCTGCGTGAGTCGATCCAGAAGTGGGTCGGCTCCACGATCACGGGAACGGTCACGCTGCGGCTGCGGCGCGGCGAGGATTACACCGTCCTCGATACCACTGCGCCCGTGATGTCCTACGGTCCTGAGAAGCTCTCGATGGAACGGGTCGGCGACGCCGCGTTCGGTCCGACCGACCGCATCGGTCAGCTCACGATGCGAAACCTCGACATCGCCGATTCACGCACCCGGCTCGAGCAGTACGCGAGCATGGGGCTGCTGGGAGGCCCCACGGGCGAGCTGATCGGCGCTCTCAAGCGTGGCGAGGCCGACGAGATCATCGAGCACGCGGCGCCCTATGATCACGACCGCGAAGAGCTCGCCGAGGCGACGGATGCCGCGGGCGAAGCTGCTGCATTCGACTTCGGCGCCGACTGAGTGGTGCCGACCGGCGACGGCTGAGCATTCGCCGATAAAAGTGCACATGAGTGTGCACTTTCTGCGATCATCGATGCATGCCCGAGACTGCTGTGCGCCCATCGCGCCGGGACGCCGTGCGCAACCGCGACGAGCTCCTCTCCTGCGCGCAGCGGGAGATCGCCCGCGATCCGCGAGCTTCGCTGGCCACGATCGCCCGGGCCGCAGGCCTCACGCGCCGCGCGCTCTATGGGCACTTCGCCGATCGCGATGCACTTGTGCGCGCAGTCATCGAGCGCGGTGCAGAGCGATTCAACGCGATAGCTCTCGGCGTCTCCGCGTCAGAACCGTTGGCTGAGCTGACCGAGCTGACCACCCGACTCTGGCAGGAGGCCTCCCTTGTTCACGCGTCCGCGGCGATCGCGCTCGAAGAGCGCTACCTGACGCTGACCGCGGCATCCCTCGCTCCCGTGCGGGCGCGGCTCGCGGCGATCGTCGAGTTAGGCCAGCGGACGGGCCGGATGCGGCGCGACATCAGCGCCGCCACCCTCACCCGCTTGATCGAGGAGACAGCGCGCACACTCATCGTGCGCTGGGACGAACAGGATGCCGAGGCCACGGCTCAGCTGGCAGTGCGTGCGGTGCTCAGCATTGCCGGGCTGTCTTGGCAGGATGTCGATGCCCGGCTGTCGAACGTAGACAAGGGAGAGGCTCCCGATGCACGTTGAACTCTCGGACGTCAGCAAGGGCCGGCGCGGGATCGCACTCCCGCACATGAGTCTCGGCTACGGCAATGGCGTCGCCCGACTCGCCGTCGCCGAGACCGAACAGCGCCCCACCGTTCTCGGTCTGATCGCGGCGGGCAGGATGACACCCGACACCGGCACCGTCCGGATCGACGGGGTTTCGGACCGTGGCGCGCTGCGCCGACGAGTAGCCCTCGTCGACGCGCCGGATGTCAGCGATCCCGCACCCAACGTCACCGTATGGGGCATCGTCGCGGAGGAACTCATGTTCGCGGGTCATCCAGCTTCGCCTCGCGCGGTGAAGCAGTGGCTGGTCGCCCACGACGCCGCTGCGCTCTCGCGTCTGCCGATCGCCGATGTGGCACCCGCTGCCCGCCTCCGGCTGCTGATGGAACTCGCAGTTCTCCGGCCGGGGGTGGAGGGTCTCGTCGTCGTTTCGCCCGATCGTCACGGTGGTCACCCGCAGCGGTGGTGGCAGATCGCCGTGGGCTTTGCCGATCGCGGCATAAGCGTTCTGGTGATCGTCGGCGCGGCCTCGGGGGCGGTGCTTGCTGACATCGCTCCACGTGCCGAGCTCGGCCCACCGGACGAGAGCGCGCTCCCCGAGGAGGATCGAGCATGAAGGTCCCCGCCATGATCGCCGCCGAGTTTCGGCGCCTGACCGCGACGCGCATGTCGATCATCGCCCTCCTGGCGCTCATGCTGGTCCCCGTGCTTTACGGCGGCGTCTATCTGTGGGCGAATCAGGACCCCTACGGCAGACTGAGCGAGGTTCCGGTTGCCCTGGTGAACCTCGACACCGGGGCTGAGAACGACGGCTGGCCGGTGAACTACGGTGACGAGGTCGCGGGGAGCCTTCTCTCCGACGGCAGCTTCGATTGGCGCGCGCTCGACGCGGATGCCGCCGCGAACGCCCTCGAACAGGGATCGGTGGACTTCACGGTCACGATTCCGGCTGACTTCTCGACAGCACTCGTATCGATCTCGGGTAGTGACCCCCACCAGGCCACCCTGTCGCTGGAGACCAACGACGCCAACAACTACCTCGCCTCAACGATCGGCGACCAGGCGATCGAGAAGATTCGTGCGTCAGTGGCGCAACTTGTCGGACAGGAAGCAGCGTCGCGCTTGCTTTCGGGGATCGCCGACATCCGCTCGAGTCTCGAGGATGCCGTCACCGGCGCGACCCAGCTCACCGACGGCACGAATCAGGCATCCGACGGCTCCGCTCGCCTGGCCGACGGCGCTGCGCAGCTCTCGTCCGGTGTCACACAGCTTGCGCAGGCTGCTCCGCAGCTGGCAGCCGGGGCAGCTCAGGTCTCCGACGGCACCGCAACGCTGGCCGGCTACGCCGACCAGGCCAGCGCCGCCAGCCAGCAGGCGGTCAACGAGCTCCCGACGGTTCGCCAGGACATCATTGACGCCCTCACCGCCGAGGGGCTGACGCCCGACCAGATCGACGCGGTGCTCGCCCGCCTCGATCCGCTTGCCGGGGCTGTGCAGAACGCCAACGCGCGGGTCCAGAGCGCTGTGTCATCCGTCGACGCTCTCGCCGCCGGCGCCGCGCAAGTCGCCGCCGGCGCACAGCAGCTCTCCGGCGGGCTTCAGGATGCCGCCGCCGGTGGGGCACAGCTGGATGCCGCATCCCGAACCCTGGCGGAGGGACTGACGCAGATCGACCAGGGGGCGGCGTCGCTGCGCGACGGCCTTGCCTCGGGGGTCGCGCAGATCCCCGATTCGGATGCTGCGCTTCGCGACGCGCAAGCGCAGACGATCGCCGATCCGGTTGCGGTGGAGACCGGCAAGGTCGCCTCGGCGGGGGATTACGGCGCGGGCCTGGCCCCGTTTTTCGCAGCCCTTGCCGGATGGATCGGCATCTATGCGCTCTTCCTGATCGTGAAGCCCATCTCGCGTCGCGCAGTGACCGCCCTGCACTCCCCGGTCCGGGTGACCCTCGCCGGATGGCTCACGCCGGGCCTTCTCGGCGGACTGCAGATGCTCGCCCTGTTCGGCATCCTCGCCGCGGCCCTCGGCTTCACGTTCTCACATCCGCTGGCGACCCTCGGCGTGATGGTGTTCGCCTCACTCACTTATGCTGCGATCATCCTGGCCCTGAACGTGTGGCTCGGCTCGGTCGGCCAGTTCCTGGGGCTCGTCCTCATGGTGCTGCAGCTCGTGACGGCCGGCGGAACCTTCCCCTGGCAGACGCTGCCCGAGCCGCTGACCTGGCTGCACCACATCCTGCCAATGGGCTACGTCGTCGACGGGATGCGCCAGCTCATGTACGGCGGCGACATTGCCCGCGTCGGCACTGACCTCGGCATCCTGAGCCTGTGGCTCCTGGGTGGACTCGCGCTCGCGGCGATCGGCGTCTCGCGGATGACCCACGGCCGCACCCTCCGCGATCTCCAGCCGAGCCTGATCGGCTGACCCGGTTCGGGGCTGGCGAGCTAGGATGACCGTCTGACACCGAATCCCAGTCCCGCTGCGACGGCGTGTCCACCAGCCCCACCCGAGAGGCTTCAATGTCGAAGACCGCAGCCGCCCTCAGCGGAGATGCCCCGGACGCGCCGGCTCGCCCGCGCCTCGGCCGCCGCATCGGCCTCATCGCCTACAGCGTGTTCGTGGGGGTCGTCGTGCTCGCGCTGATCGCCGCGGGAGTCGGCGTGTGGTTCGTGAACCGCTCCTTCCCGCAGACCGAGGGAACGATCGCCCTGGACGGGCTTTCGGGCGCCGTCACCGTGCAGCGCTCCGAGCTCGGCATCCCGACGATCACCGCAAGCTCCACCGACGATCTGTTCTTCGCGCAGGGCTACGTCCACGCGCAGGACCGCTTCTGGGAGATGGACTTCCGCCGCCACGTCACCAGTGGCCGCCTGGCGGAGCTGTTCGGCGAGAGCCAGCTCGGCACCGATGCGTTCTTGCGGACTCTCGGCTGGCGCGAGATCGCCGAGCAGGAAGTGGCGGCGCTCGATGAGACCACGCTCTCGTACTACCAGTCCTACGCCGACGGGGTGAACGCGTATCTCGTGGACCGCGACAAGGCAGACATCTCACTGGAGTATGCAGTTCTCGGCCTTCAGAACGCCCACTACGAGATCGAACCCTGGACTCCCGCCGATTCGGTCGCGTGGTTGAAAGCGATGGCCTGGGACCTCCGGTCCAACATCGAAACCGAGACCGAGCGCGCGTTGCTCGCCACCACCTACACCGATGAGCAGGTCCTCGAGCTGTACCCGCCCTACCCGTTCGACGAGAACCCGGTCATCGTCCCTGAGATCACTGACGTTCCGGCAGCGACCGAGACGGCGGATGCCGCGACCGCCGGCATCCGGTGGACCGAGGTGGCCGATGTCGTGAGCGCCGTCTCGACGCTGATCGGCGGCACGGGCGAGGGCATCGGTTCGAACTCCTGGGTGGTGGCCGGCGACTACACCGACACCGGGATGCCGCTGCTGGCCAACGACCCCCACCTCGGAGCCTCCCTGCCGAGCGTCTGGTACCAGGCCGGTCTGCGCTGCTCCGTCGTGAGTGACACGTGCCCGTTCGATGTCAGCGGCTTCAGCTTCTCGGGCGTGCCCGGCATCATCATCGGGCACAACGCGTCGATCGCGTGGGGGTTCACCAATCTCACGACGGATGTCGTCGACCTCTACATCGAGAAGCTCGACGGCGACCGGTACTGGCGCGACGGTCAGCTGGTCGACCTCGACACCCGCACCGAAACGCTGAAAGTCGCCGGCGGTGAGGATGTCGAGCTGACCATCCGCTCGACGGTGCACGGCCCGATCGTCTCGGGGCTGACCGCGGACTTCGACGCGATCGCCGATGATCCCGTGACCGGCACGGCAGGCGCCACCGTGACCCCGACGGCTGAGCCCGAAGGGGAGACTGCCGTCAGCATCCAATGGACCGCGCTGCAACCGGGAACGACGGCCACGGCGATCTTCGAGCTGAACGCCGCCACGGACTTCACCGGGTTCCGCGCCGCCGCCGAGAAGTTCGTCGTGCCGGCACAGAACCTCATCTATGCGGATGTCACCGGCAACATCGGCTATCAGACTCCGGGGCAGCTGCCGATCCGCGGCGCCGGTGACGGGTCCCTGCCCCAGCCCGGATGGGACTCGGCCTATGACTGGCAGGGCTACGTCCCGTTCGCGGATCTGCCGGTGGCCTACAACCCCGACGAGGGGTACATCGTCACCGCGAACAACGCGATCGTCGACGAGAACTACCCCTACTTCCTCACGCGCGACTGGGACTACGGCTGGCGCGCGGCCCGCATCGACGAACTGTTGCAGCGCGCCATAGCCGAAGGGCCCGTCACCGCCGAGGTGATGCGCGGCATCCAGGCCGACAACCAGTCCGAGATCGGCAAGACCCTCATCACCGTGTCCGAAAACCTTCGGACCGGCGACGAGGCTACCGATGCCGCACTCGATCTGCTGCGGCAGTGGGACGCGCAGAACGACGCCGACTCGTCGGCAGCCGCCTTCGCGAACGTGGTGTGGGACGAACTCGCGCAGAACCTGTTCACGCGCGGTCGATCGACGCCTGTTCCACTGACAAGCCAGTCGCGACAGTTCCTCGTGGTGCAGAACCTGCTGGCAGACCCGGGTTCGCCCTGGTGGACGAACACCGAGATCGGCGTGTCGGGACAGCGGGACATGCTGGAGGCCAGCGCCCGCAGCGCGACCGAGATCCTCACGACGGCGCAGGGATCAAACCCACTCCAGTGGCGGTGGGGCACCCTGCACGCGATCACGCTCACCCACGAGACCTTCGGCACCTCGGGTATCGCGCCCATCGAGGCCCTGTTCAACCGCGGTCCGTTCCCGGTGGGCGGCGGCTCTTCGGTGGTCAACGCGACCGGATGGCCGCTCGGTGAGGGTTTCGCGACGACGACGGTGCCCTCGATGCGCATGGTCGTCGACCTGAGTCACTTCGACGCGTCAGGCTGGAACCACCTGACGGGCGCGAGCGGTCACGCGTTCCATGAGAACTACACCGACCAGACAGCAACGTGGCAAGCGGCAGGACTCATACCGTGGGCCTTCACTCGGGATGCTGTAACCGCTGCCACCGAGCACACCCTGACTCTCGAGCCGGCGAACTGAGCGTCAACCGGGATCAGCGCCGGTCTCGGGGCGGGAGGTCTCGATCTCGGCGTCGGCGAGTTCGTCGACGACGAGGTCATCCACGTCCATCGTGCGGTTGCGGTAGGCCTGGCGCCCCACCATATGAGCGGCCAGCGGCGATGCCGCGAGCTGGATCAGGATGATCGGCACGATGAACGCGACCACTGCCCAACTGCGCTGTGCGAGGGCGATCGCGACACAGACCAGGATGACGCCCAGGACCTGCGGCTTGGTCGCGGCATGCAGACGGCTCGGCACATCGCGAAACCTCACGAGTCCGATCGCCGCCGTCACACACAACAGCGCGCCGATCAGGATCAGCACGAGAGCGGCTCCGTCCAGAAGGGCCGCGATCTCAGCATCCGTCATTTCGTCACGTCCTTTCGTGCGACGAACCGTGCGATCGCGATCGATCCGAAGATGCCGACCGCCGCGATGATCAGGAGCACCGGCAGGGTGCGGGTGTGGTGTCCGATCACCATGTCGGCGCCGAGGATGCAGACAACCTCGGTCAGCAGCACATCGGATGCGACAGCGCGGTCAAGGATCGAGGGACCGACGACGATGCGCCACAGCGTGATGAGCGCCGCTGCCGTGAACGCGACGTAAATCGCGATGATCAGGATCGTCGAGATCGTCATGACACCTCCGCTTCCTGCGCCCGCCTCAGCCGTTCGAGCTGCTCGCGGGATCCGAATGCCCGGGTCAGGCGCGCCTCCCACGTGAGCGTCTCGCGACGGTGGGCCTCGATCTGTTCCTGGCCACGTACGCCGATGACGTGGAGGTACAGGATGCGGCGATCACGGTCGGCATCCAGCACGAGCGAGCCGGGAATCAGGGAACAGGCGATCGCGGTGTGTGCCATCAGCAGGTCGTCATCGGTGCGCAGCTGGACGGCGATGACGGCTGCGCCGGGCTGTCTGCGCAGATCGAGCACCTGCCACGCAACAGTCAGCGAACCGCGCACCAGTCCCGCGAGGAAGGTAACGACGAACACGAGCGCGTACCAGAGGTTCAGTCGGTTCGACAGTTCGACCACGGGCAGATGGAAAATGGTGGTCACAGCGACCGCAGCGACGAGCCCGGTGAGGAAGGCGAGCAGCGTGAACTGTCCCCACAGCAGCATCCACAGTGCGATCAGCCAGAGCAGAACGGGAAGCTGACGCCACAGGGCGGTGAAGAAGCCGACGGTCTCGGCCGGGCGATCTGTCACTGCTGCACCTCCCCGCTCATGTCGACCGATTCATCCAACTGCACGACGGTGATCGGCTCGAGCAGAGCCCCACCGACGCGCGCGCAGATCTCATACAGCGGCCCCGCAAAGACCGTCAGGGCGACACTGAACGCGACCATTCCCGCGGTCGCTGCCGTCATGATGCGCGGAATCACGCGGCGCTCGGTGATCGTCGTTGCCGCGGGTGCCTCCCGCAGGTAGGCAGTTCGCTGCGACGTCTCGGTGGAGTCGTCCTCCTCGCGCCAGAACGAGAGGTTCCAGGCGCGCATGAGGGCGTAGAGGGTGAGCAGGCTCGTGGCGATACCCGCGACGATGAGTGTCATCATCAGCGGCGTGCCGACCGCAGCGCCTGCGTCGAACAGCGCGTACTTGCCGATGAAGCCCGAGAACGGGGGGAGGCCGCCGAGGTTGACAGCCGGGATGAAGTACAGCAGCGCGATGACAGGTGCTGCCCGCATGAGCCCCTTGACCTTGAGGATCGAGGTGCTGCCGGCACGGCGCTCCACCAGGCCCACCGCAAGGAAGAGGGTTGTCTGCACCACGATGTGGTGGACCATGTAGTAGATCGTCGCCCCGATCGCCGCGGGCGTGGCGATCGCGATCCCGAAGATCATGTAGCCGACGTGGCTCACCAGCGTGAACGACAGGATCCGCTTGAGTTCGGCCTGCGCGACGGCACCCAGGATGCCGATCACCATCGTCGCGAGCGCCGCGATGAGCAGGATCGTATTGAGGTCGTTCTCGAGGAAGATCTGCGTTTCGGTGCGGATGATCGCGTAGACGCCGACCTTCGTCAGCAGGCCCGCGAACACCGCCGTGACCGGCGCGGGCGCCGTCGGATACGAGTCGGGAAGCCAGAACGAGACCGGGAAGACCGCGGCCTTGATCGCAAAGGCCAGCAGCAGCATGACGTGCAGCACGTACTGCGTCTCCTGCGGCAACTGCGTCATCCGGTCCGCGAGCTGGACCATGTTGACCGTTCCGGTCGCACCATAGATCATCGCGATCGCCGAGAGGAACAGGATCGACGAAACCAGAGAAACGACGATGTAGGTGATGCCCGCACGGATGCGTTGCTCGCTGTTTCCGAGGGTGATGAGCACGTACGACGCGACGAGCAGAATCTCGAACCCGACGTACAGGTTGAACAGGTCACCCGCGGTGAAGGCGACGAAAATACCCGCCGCGAGGATCAGGTAGGTCGGGTGGAAGATCGAGACCGGGGTGTCGTCGTCGCCGTCGGCGGCTCCCTGCCCGATCGAGAACAACAGAACGGCCAGCAGCACGACGCTCGAGACCATGACGAGCAGCGCCGCAAGGCGATCGACGTAGAGCACGATCCCGAACGGAACAGGCCAGCCGCCCACCGACACCGCGAAGGGGAGGTTCGACGCGTCGACGGCGACCAGCAGCACTGTCGCGATCGCGAGCGTCAGAACGAGCGTGACGACAGAGACACCCACCTGAACCCGGCGGTGGCGTCCGGCGACGAGCGCAATGGCCGCACCCAGCAGGGGCAGGGTGACCAGGAGCGGAACGAGGGCGGTCATGACCCTGATCCCTTCGTCCTGTCTTCCGCGGCTTCGGATGCGAGGAAGTCGCTCGTCGCATCGTCGTCTTCGGGTTCGATCTCCTGATCCATCTCGTCGTCGGCTCGCATGCCGCGTTCGCGAAGCGCGACATCCGCTTCGTCTTCATCGAAGGTGTCGGCCTGCCCCAGCTGCCACGAGCGGTAGATCAGGGCCAGCAGGAACGCCGAGATGGCGAAGGTGATCACGATCGCGGTCAACGTCAGTGCCTGGGGGAGAGGGTCTGACATCTCCTGGGGTTCTCCGTCGCCGTAGAAGGGCGCGATCCCCGGGCGCCCCATAACGATCAGCAGTAAGAGGTTTGCGGCGTTGCCGAGCAGAAGAAACCCGATGAGCACGCGCGTGAGGCTGCGCTCGAGCATCGCGTACACACCGGCGGCGAAGAGCACTGCCATGATGACGATCAGAACGATCGAGACGTTCACGATCCGCTCACCCCCTCGCGCGCAGCGACGGAGTTCACGGCAGCATTCGCCTGACGGTCGACCTCGGCGCCGAGACTGCGCAGCACATCCAAGACCAGCCCGATCACGACCAGATAGACACCGATGTCGAAGATCGTCGAGGTGACGAACTCGATGTGCCCGAGCACGGGAACCTCGGCCTCGAAGATGGCCCGGGTCAGCGGCTCGACGCCGAAGGCGAGCGGGATGATCGCGCAGGCAACGGCGATTCCCATGCCGATCCCGAGGAAGCGCCCCGCGTCAGTCGGCGCCGCAGCACCGAGTTCGTAGCGGCCCCCGGCGATGTAGCGCATCACCAGCGCCATCCCGGCAACAAGACCCGCCGCGAACCCACCACCGGGAAGGTTGTGCCCGGCGAACAGGAGGTACAGCGACACGATGATGATCGAGTGGAAGAGGATACGCACCACGATTTCGAGCAGGATCGACCGGTTCTCGGGACGCACGCGCTGCCCCGCGACGAGCCAGGCATTGCGGCCGGTTGGGCCGTCGGCATCCGTCTCGGCCAGCGGCGTGCGGCGACGCAGCGCGCGCTGAGCGCGCTGGACGATCGGCGCGGTGATCTGCGGCAGGGAATCGGAGCGGTTCGTGACGAACACCAACGATGCGACGCCGGTGGCGGCGAGCACGACGACCGAGAGTTCACCCATCGTGTCCCACCCACGCAGGTCGACCAGCGCAACGTTGACGACGTTCTTGCCGTACCCGATCTCGTAGGCAAGGTTCGGGAAGGCCAGCGAGATGGGCAGATCGACGCGGGCTCCGGTCGCCACGATGGCAACGCCGGCCATCGTCAGCCCGACGAGCACGGCCAACACCGCGCGGCCCGCAGCGAACGCCGAACCGTTATGGGCACCCAGACGCGACGGGATGCGACGCAGCACGAGCGCAAAGGCGACCAGGGTGACGGTCTCGACGAGGATCTGCGTGAGGGCGAGATCGGGCGCACCGCTCGTGGCAAACAGCACCACCATGCCCAGGCCCGTGACCGAGACCAGAACGACGCCGGTGTAGCGCTTGCGGGCACGAACGGCGATGACTCCTGCCGCGATCATCACCGGAGCAACGGCCAGTTGCACAGGCGTATGGAAGGCATCCAGGTCGGCCTGCCAATCGGATGAGGCCAACAACGCGGTGCCCTCGCCGGCCACGAGCACGAGGAAGATCGTGGCGACGTAGACCGGCAGCGATCCCCGCTGAACGAGCGTGGTCGTCAGCACCGAAAGTCGCTCGATCATCCGCAACGAGCCGTTATAGGCATCCACCGCCGTGAAGGGAAGAACGCGCCGGCGTCCGACTCCCCGCGCCGTGAAGACAAAGAGCACGGCACCGAGCGCGATCGTACCCAGCGAAATCCATAGGGCCGGCTCGAACCCGTGCCACAGCGCGAGGTAAGCGGGATGTTCCGGCGCAGGAACGCCCGACGTCGCGGCGGGCGCCAACTGTGCGTACGGCGTGAAAGCGACATCGAGCAGGGGAGCAGCGAAGCCTCCCCCGAGGCTGAGAATAGCCAAGATGACGGGCGCCGAAACGAAGCCGGCCGATGGCGCCGGCCACGAGACGGCGACGATGTCGCGCTTGGTCCAGAAGGCGCCCCACACGAACCGGATGCCGTACGCCGCGGTCAGGACTGAGCCGGCGACGACGGCAAGCAGCGCGATGAGGCCCCACACCGAGCCTCCGAGCGCCTCATCCAGGAGGGCGGCAAGAGCGCCTTCCTTGGCGACGAAGCCGACGGTGGGGATGATCCCGACCATGGACGCGATCGACACGATCGCTGCCGTGGCCAGGGCCGGCGCCTGGCGTCCGAGCCCGCTGATCTCACGAAGATCGCGGGTCGAAAGCTGGTGATCGATGATCCCGACGACCAGGAACAGGGCCGACTTGAAGAGGGCATGACTGAGCAGCAACGCCAGCCCCGCCAGCGCGGCATCTTGTGTGCCGTACCCGAGCACGACCATGAGGAAACCGAGCTGACTGACAGTCCCGTACGCGAGGAGGCGCTTGAGGTCTGTCTCGCGCAGGGCTTGCCATCCGCCCAGGAGCATCGTGAAGCCGCCGAGGCCGATCACGATCGGGTGCCACGCGGGGTTCTCGGCGAACACCGGCGCCAACACCGCAACGAGGTAGATGCCCGCCTTGACCATCGCCGCTGCGTGCAGGTACGCCGAGACCGGAGTGGGCGCTGCCATCGCACCCGGAAGCCAGAAGTGGAACGGGAAGATCGCCGACTTGCTGAGCGCTCCGACCAGCAGCAGCACGAGCGCGGCTGTCGCGACGGGACTGACGGGTGGGTCGGCGAGGATCTCGGACAGGCTCGAGGGTCCCGCCTGCACCACGATCAGGACGACACCGATGAGCATGACAAGACCACCGAGGGTTGTCACCAGGAGCGCCTGCAGCGCCGCCCGCCTGCTTGCCGCACGCCGGTTGTAGTAGCCGATAAGCAGGTACGACAGAACGCTCGTGACCTCCCAGAACATCACGAGCACGACGACATCGTCGGTGAGAACGAGTCCGTACATCGCCCCCGCGAACGCGAGCAGTACGGCGGCGAACTGGCCGAGGTCTTGTTTGCCATCGAAGTACCACCGGCAATACAGCAGCACGAGGGCGCCGACTCCGGTGACGATCAGCGCGAGCACCCACGAGAGGGTGTCCATCCGCATCGACAACGCGATGTCGAGGGGCCCGATCCAGGTGAACGACTCGAACGGGATGTCCGAAGCGAGCACTCGGGGAGAGAGCGCCGCGGTGTAGACGAAAGCCCCGAACGAGACGGCGGCGGCGAAGAAGAACGCTCGCGGCCCCCACGCCCGCACGAGCACCGGCAGGGCGAGTGACCCGATCGTGAACGCCACGAGAACGAGGAGCATGCAGGCCTCCTCGTGGTCGTCGTCCCGTCGATGCTGCGGGATCGGGCGATCAGGGTGTGGTTCTCATCCTATCCGGGCCGTGATCGGGCGTGGCCGTCTGGCCATAGGATCACGCCCGGGGAGCCGGGCCGGCGGTGGTACCGGTTCGGAACGAACACGTGAACGTGACGGATGCCGCATCCTCCCCCGCCAGCATCGACACCACTGCAGTCCCGGCGGCGCGCCCCTTCTCGACGGCCGGCTGCACCAGGGTCGTCAGTTCGTAGGCATCCAGGCCGTCGACGTCCACCCCGTCGAAGCCGGTGACGCTGAGGTCCTCGGGAACGCGCAGGCCGCACTCTTCTGCTGCGCGGATCACGCCCGCGGCAAGCAGGTCGGTCTGGGCAATCACCGCGGTCGGTCGGTCGGGCCCGGCAAGAATCTCGCGGCCTGCTATCAAGCCTTCATCGATCGAGCTGGTCACCGCAGCGTATGTCGGGGCTTCGGGATAGACAGCACGGGCGCCGGTCAGGCGCGCCGCGGTCACGTCGACCTCGACGGCATCGGCGGGTCCGAACCAGCCGCGGGCACGCGACGGACGGATCGGGAGAGTGAGCAGGGTCACCCGCTCGTGGCCGAGGTCCCTGAGGTAGCTCGCTGCCCGCTGCTGCGCCGCGCTGTTGTCAAGTTCGATCCGCGGGATGTCGGGCCCCGCGTCGCCTTCGATGACGACAACGGGCACGCGTCGAGCGCGCAGAACGTCGAGCGAGGGCTGGCGGGTTTGTCCGAATCCGACGAGGACCGCAGCATCGATCGGCGCGGAGGTCATCGCCGATGACACCTCGATCGCACCGCTGTCGGTGCCGGTTGCCGGAGCCGCAGCTGACGTCTCATCGGGCAGCAACAGAAGCCCCGCACGAAGCGGCGCCACCCCCTCGGCGATGCCGTCCATCATCGCTATCGTCACCGGG
>MDTC01028773.1_pt1 | contig 20695 bp, 22 predicted proteins | sample 811181 | NCBI WGS metagenome assembly MDTC01 (sample SAMN05326644, study PRJNA326480) | marine metagenome | isolation source: seawater | place: Pacific Ocean: North | collected 2011 | reverse complement strand
TCCAATTTTACAGATGGAACAACGCCGAGCGATGCTTTAACGATGGATATTAGTGGGAACTTTACGATCATAAATGATTTGACGGTGGGGGGGACTGCTGATGCCAGTTCTGTGACTATTACAAATGATTTGACGGTGGGGGGTACTTTGTCTACAGGTGGGCAGATTAACTTTTCTGGTGGCTCCACATGTCGAGGGCATTTCTATGTTGAGAATGAAATAAGAATGAAGGGGCCGGATTTAAAAATTTGGAATGAAACCATCGGGGGAGCTGCCATGGATGAAAATGATGGAAATGGTGAGAGTAGTTGGGGGAGAGCATTAGTTCATCACTCGACCGACTCGAGTAGTTACTCCAAAGAAAATAGTATTTTAAAAATAAATCATAATGAAGATTTTGGGAGTGGCGTCCAATTGGATGGTAAATTGGGTATTGGAACAGCACCAACATATACATTAGATGTAATTGGTGACACCAATATTAGTACGGATTTGACGGTGGGGGGGACATTGGAGGCATCTTATATTGATTCGGATGTGCTATTTGGCAGCGCCAATAACCCTACAGTTGCTGACCAACGCTCTGTGACGGCACGTTCTTTCAACATATACAATACGGATGGTACTTATCAAGTGACTACAAGGGCCAATCAATTGGCATTGATAAGTAATAATGTTAGTGGTATAGGATTTTATGTGCAGAACCTAGGTTCAGTTCTGGGAGATGAAGCGGTAAGAATTACCAATTCTGGCAAGGTAGCAATCGGGAAAACAACGGCATCTGAGAAATTAGACGTAAGTGGTTCCGCCAATATTAGTTCGGATTTGACGGTGGGGGGGACTTTGTCAGTAAATTCACACATAACTATGGGCGAAAGTATATATTTTGAAGACGATAATAAGTATATTGGATTTAACACCTATTATAGTTCTATCTATAATGAATTTCGTTATTCTTCCAATGGATATGCCGCGTTTATCAAACTGAGTGGCGATAATGCGGATGGTTTAATATTTTCAGTCGGCAGCGATCAAGATGCAGGCGACAGTTTTGGCAGTACGACTTCAAACGCAAAAATGTATATAAAGAATACTGGTGTGACGGTGGAAGACGATTTGACGGTGGGAGACGATTTGACGGTGGGAGACGATTTGACGGTGGGGGGCAACTTAAGTATCGGCGGTAACATTACCGGCGGCGGTAGCTATAGTAGAACGATGATCTTCAAAAGTAACAATAAACATGGTGTCAACGGCAGTTACTACGGCAGTGAGTACAGTGCGAGTAATGAACAAGGTACGAATGATGCTTATTTTAATGCATTTGGCGAATCGTATGCACGCTGCATAGGCACAGAGTTCGCTAATATTCATACTAGTGGGTTTATCGAATTTATGGAAGCAGGAACTTACAAGGTAAGCGTGAGTGTGTCAGCGCTCGCTGACGGTAACAGCTCTGCTGCAGTTGGTAATCGTCAAACTTTCGGAGTTTTCATATCCCATAACAACAGCAACACATATGATAATCACGACCTAAGAGGTCGTTTTGGGTGTATGTACGTTAGAAATAAAACCGACGGAGTCGGTGGAAGCTGCTTTCTGAATGATTACATCTACTTTGATAGCTACGACACTTTGCGTATCAAAACATTACTTGATGATAACGATAGCGACACCAAATTCCAAAATGTAGTAGCGAATACCGCCATTGAGACGCAGGTCCAAATCATTATCGAACACGTAACCTCTGGTGACGTCATCGCCGATTACGTGGGCCCTGATGGTACTTATGTTTCCCCCAATTGATTTAAATCTTTTCTAATTATTCCACCAACTACACGATAGTGAAATGGGCTTGATAAATTACATCGATAATAGTAAAGAAATAGAATCGGCAACTTCCGCATTTTAAATAGTTATTTTACTGCAAATACTTTAGAATACCCGAATATTAGTACCTTTAATTATGACAATGTTTTGAATAGTTGTAGTTATAATAATGATATACACTCGGAATAAAGAGAGATATAGCAGGATTAAATAAATTACTATTTTGAAATGTCATATGCAGATCAAAGCGCACCGCGTTTGACGGAATTGAAAAAGTAGACTATCTATTAAAAAAATCATTTGGAGTTCCATCAACCAAAGAAACAACTGCTTGGTATTACGAAACATATGGTAAATCAGACAAAGTTCGTATATCAGAACTTGAAGCAGAAGTGACTGCCTTCAAAACCGAAGGTTCTACATTAAAAACTCAAATGTCCGATTTGTTAGCTCGTGTTTCATCAATAGAAAATAATAATTAATAAAATTTTAATATCCATCATCTCATCTCACTTGTGATTCATAAAATGTTGCAAAATAATATTTTTCAAAACCATATAGACAATAATATTTGAGACTGAAATAGGCAACTCTTTCAATTTGTCTTTTTTTTTGGACAAAGACAAATTTATCAGCTCGTAAAAGACAATATAGAAGTACGAGTTCGTGTCGTCATTCGTCAAATGGTAAAATTTAAGGTAGTACAAAATGTCGTTGGAAACATCGTCTTTCACAATGGAGAACAAATTGTTCAAAATGAGGCTCTTATCATTTTTCACGTCGTTATAATTGCGCTTCACAAATAACTTATATTGCACCCGAATGTTTTTGCAAATTTTGCCGCAGTGATATTTATGCCCCATTGGAAAACATGCTCCTTGACTACATAAGGAAACACACGCCCACAAAGTGAACCAACGTTGAGAGCCGCCCAGAATCTTCATAATGCAGACTATTCTTTTGTCTTTATTATGATGCTTTAGCTGTTACAAATAAAACAGCGGCATATGATTTCAATTTTTATTGGAATAAAAAGAGTTAGTTAAAGACAACTCGCCATATGGTATTATAATTGGCTTTTAAAATAATATCATGATGATGCAGCCGCAAGCAAGTCGTCAACCAAAACAGCAACCATCCAATCCGAAGCAACAACAAGCGCAAAATCAGTTTGTTTTGACAAGCAAGAAGTGCATCGAGTTTTACGGTAAAAATCCACATATTGATTTCAATAATGTAAATGAAATGTTTGTTGAGTTGTTCCAAAAGCTCACGTCGTCGGGTGGGAACATATTTCGGATTGATGAAATGAAAAACGCTCTCTCGTTGCTGGATAAAAAGATCACCGACCTGGATCACAACATTTCTCAAAATAATATCATGATCAAAATGACGCACGATAATTTAAACAACAATAAAGATTTCTATACACAACAAATGAAAGCAATCATCCAAGAAAAGGAAAATGACCCTACCATTTTGAATTTGATTCGTGAAGCAAATGAGACATGGACGCAAAAATCAATCATGACCATCACAGAACTCATCCCCAAGGTGAATGGAAGCGTTTCGCAAGACATTTCCAAACTAATCCAAGACCAACAACAAAGACTGATCGAAGAATCAAATAATAAATTCCAATCATTTTTGAACGACAAGCGCCAAGCTTCACAGCCCGAACTGCTTGAAAAAATGATCCAAAACAACTACGAAACCATTTCGAACAAGCTGCTTAACACGTTTCAGCCATTTTTCAACCAAGAATCCACCTTTCATCAAAACAATGTAGAATTACGGAATTTTCTTGACCGGCAAAACAACTCTACCCTGAAAGGAAAGGTCAGCGAAGAAAAACTGGAGCACTGCTTGAATCAAGCGTTCCCATGCGGCTCTATTGTGGACAAGAGTGGCGAACCTAAGAGTTGCGACTATTTGCTAGAGCGCACTGAATACAGTGCGATTTTGTTTGAGAACAAAGATTATGCGAATAACGTGCCCAATGACGAAATCAAGAAATTCATTCGCGACATTGAATATCAGAAAAAAGACGGCATCATGCTGTCACAACATAGCGGGATTGCGAATAAGAAGAATTATCAAATCGACATACATGACGGACAAATCATGGTATTTGTCCATTGCGCAAAATACGACGAAAGTAAAATTCGCGTGGCCGTCAATTTAGTGGATCATTTGCGCCATGTTTTGAACAAGTACAAAACCGAAAAAGAAGAACTGGTGTTTTCTAAGGACGATATGAGCGCCATCAATAAGGAATATTTAGCATTCATTGATCAGCGCAATTTGCTGATCGAAAACTACAAGAAGACATATAAAGAGCACTTGAAACAATTGGAGTCTTTTGAAATGCCACTATTGATTAAGCTGTTGGATTCAATATTCACAAATGTGGATCAATTAACGTACACTTGTCAATATTGTAAAACGTATGTTGCGAAAAATAAGCGAGCTTTAACGACTCATCAAAATAAATGCAAAAAAACTATCGTGAATTTAGATGCTGATGCTCAGATTAACGAAACGACAGAAGATAATAATACTTTGAAATAGTTCAAATATCTAGTTCCATCATCACCCGAATGATAACAGCGAAAACAACTGCGTGAATGAAGAGCCCAGCCATTGTTGGACAACCATTAGACGACGATATTTTGACAAAATTTCCCAATAATTTATTCACCAAAATGTAAGTATATGGATTTGAAATTAGTAAAAATACCAATGCCGAATAAATAGAGTATCTCCACTTGTCGGCGGTACCATAGTCATAGTCGTCATAGGCATCTTCGTTGTATGCTTCTTCATCAACATAATCGCAGCAGCCACTTTCACAATTTTTGTCGCAAGTATGGTGATGGTTTTCCATTTATATATACTGTCATGTTTTTTTATTTTTTTTGTCTGATTCTTTCACTTTGTCGGTCGCGGCCTCGGGTTCATCTCCCGCGGCGGGGTTGTTGTTACTTTTTTCTTTAACAGATTTGTGGTATTTTTCCAAGTGAGGCAATGACAAGTAGCCTAAAGCGGTCGCCGTTGAAAATAACAAAATACTAAATTTGTTGTATTTAAAACAAGTAATCAAAAAAGAATTGTAGGATTTTAGAACATTGTTCACCTGGTGCATCATTTTATTATTATAGAGTTACAAGATTTTTTAAATTGTTTAAGAAGTTATAATATACAAATAATATATACACTTTTGATGCCAAAGATGACGCCAAAGACGAAACCCAAACTTGCACGAAGACACAATAATAGGACAAGGAAGCAACCAAAAAAGAGCGGTGGGGCGGCGTTGTCGGCGGCCCCCTCAGATATGACGACAGCGGCGGCGGATGAACAAACCCCCGATATCTTTGTAACAGTCTTACGCGATGTTAATAAAAATGAAAATGTAGGAGAAATAGAAAATGGATTAAAAAATCTTTTAGAAGACAACGAAGATATTGATTCCAAGAAGGCGTATCACATTAAGAAAGCAAATAGTAAAAGTTCTTCGTTTTCTGGATTTTCAAAAAAAAAAACTACAGACACTATCGGAGTCGTATTAAATCTTTCATATATAAAAAGGGTTCATCCCGATAGTGATATAGTTAACAATATTTATGAATTTTTAGGGGAATAGCAAATTAAAGAGTTCTAATAAAACACAATGAATTAAAATGTTATTAAAAAAATAATATACTATATTATAATATATAAGTGACATGAGTAATTCTACTAGTACTAGTTCTGATAGCACTTACGATCCTCTATTAGCGGAAGCAAGTAATTCCGTTTATGAAGGAGATGTGCCGAGCATCAGCGGTTATGTTTTTGAGTTGTTTCAAGCGGACATTTCTTTAACGGAGGATCCTTCCTTCGCGATCGCAACCTTTCAAAGTGATGCATTTGCTGATGTTAGTGCGGTTGCGACGATTGATGTTCCCGTGGCCGATTTCAATAACTTATTCTTCATCACTGTTGATTCAAGCGACATTGATGATACTTCGGCTAATGATGTTATATTTTCAATTGACGCGTCTTATACAAATCCATTTAACGCTAACCCTGCCGCCGTGGGGTCACCAATACAATTCTCGAACGCCATTGTTCAGGCGGGCAATGTTAACGTTAGATATACTGATCAAGTATTGAAAAAGGATGTCGTGAGACATATTGCCAAAGCAGTTACAGGTGGTTACGCGGTTGCGGATATCTTTTCGAACGAAGCCCCCTTATTGCAAGACGTTGTTGACCGAGATGTTGAGATTCACACACAACTTAGTGACGCGATGGTCGCAATTCAAAGTAATACTACTCCCGTAACTGTCGGCCAAATTAGTGGTATAGCTGACGCGGATCAGAAACGTTTTTATCAAATTGCCCACACGCTGTTTGGAATCACTATTAACGATGAGGGTGCGGGTGGTAGACAACAAACGTTATACGCAGATTTGTCTAACGCGTCGGTAGATGCCAGTGGCAATCCTATTAATCAGACATCGGTTACTATTCCATTGAAATTTGTCGCCGGCGATGCGATTGCACTTCGCATTAGTTACAATCCGAAGAGCAGTCCTGTCGGTGGTGGGAATGCCAATGGTGGCGGTATGGGTGATAACCCAATATCTAACCGCTCTTATAAGATTTTGCTTCAATTGGTTTAAGATTACATGAATTATAAATTAATATATAAGTAGCATAATTTGTTCTATTTATATATTAATGGTTGTTGGGAGAGTTTCTGGAAATGGTTCGGTTACAAAGCAAATTGGTGGTTTGAATCTTGAAGTCGGAAGAAGAGAAAACCGCAATTTAAAATATGATTATTTCAGATTACGAATTTTATACGAACGAGTTTTGTTTCAATTGAGACCACCAATGACACTATATAATGAGGGTGAGTTTGAATTCTTTATGAGTTCGATGCCAAATGTACTTACACTTACACGTGTTTTGAACAATCAGGACACCTTTTTCATAAATGATCAAACACAACTTAACAGTTACAAATATCAAGGCGGCTTAGTAGACAAGTACATTTTTGTGACGAATCGTTTAGTAGACACTATCAAACAGGCAATGTCGGAGTATATAAAAATACGTAATTTGGAAAATGAAAATTCAGAGTTGAAAAGTTACAAAGAAATATTGGAAAACCGTGAAAAATTGTTGGAATATTTAGAACAACAACAAAATACAGGTCATCTTTTTTCTGCAAATGCTACCTTACAAGTTGAATATAAACTTAAATTGTGGTATGCGGTTTATATGGAACGCCACGGACCTCCCGGAGACGGCGTATTCAACAGTGAACTGCTAGCAGAAATAATAGAAGAACTTGTTGCTTCCGGTCAAGTCTCAGAAGATGAGTTGATTTTTTAGTGATTCAGTATGGACGGCATGCACGTTTGGAACAACTTCTCGCGATTATTATCGGTTGCGTACAATATTGAGTGATTTATCTTAAGATCCTTTTTATTAAATTCTGTGACAAGAAAGTTTTTGTGGTTTTTTATGATTCCATGTATCATTTTTTTGTGTTCGTCTTGGTTCTGCAGCTTATCCTTGAAGTAATGTTCAGCTTGTTCCATTAATTGTTTTAGCACCTCGACATCCATCGCGTGCTTAAGCTGAACTGATTCGTCAAAGTATTTTGATAAAATTTTTTGATCCATTTTTGATGTATCAAAGTCATCTACAATTTGGTCAATTTTTTTAAAATCAAACATTGCATCGAGATTTGTGATCTCAGGCTGAAATCCAAGTATCTCTTTATTGACTTTCATTTGTTCTTTGATAAGCTGATAAACCATGCTATTTTTTTTATAAGCTCCGTGTTCCTTTTCATAATTATCTATTAAATCTTGATTCGGCTCGGGGTAATTTTGTAAACCTTTTAATAAATTGTTGTCAGGAGGTTTTCTTGGGTCACCCTCAGGAGGGGTAAGAAATTTTTTTTCCATTTCTATAAATTGCTTTTCTGCAAATTGGTTATTGGACTTAGTTTCTTCTACGCCTTTCGGTCTTCCGCTAATTTCGGAATTAGGAAGTTTTCCAAAATTATCGATGTATGTTTCTGCACTTATCGTGTCGTTGTTTAAAAATTTTCGGACAAGTTTATTTCTCACTGCTGTCTCCCCCCCCCCCTTTTTAACTGTCCTTATTTTGTCTTCTTGTAACAACTTTTTGTCCTTTTCCCATAGTCCAGAAAATTTTGAATCTTTCCTATATGAGAAAAGAACTGTTGGATACTTACTTTTGATACATCTGGCAATATATATTGTACTAGCTTGTTCAAGCACAATTAATTTCATTAAAATATCTTGACAACCATTACCAGTTACCTTTTTGTTTACCTCACGAATGTATACCTCAAACAATGATTCATCGTTTGATGTCTCTAATTCCTTTAATTGTTTTTGCAAGTCTGTGTGCGCTGCACGGATGTCGTAAAACATCGTCTTGTGGTTGGTTTTGGTTTCACATTTCGATTCATTGACTTTTCCCTTGATAATGGATGATGCTAAAACACCGTTGCAAATGATTTCAAGAAAATCTTTTTTCATATTTTCAACTTTTGTTTGTTTAGCAAATATTTCAGCGTTTATATTTTCTTCATCATCTGCACTTAAAGCTAACTTCGAATTATCTAATTCAGATGATTCAGCGTTTATTTTTTCTTCATCATCCGCAGTTATTACATCATATAAATGAAAAGGAAAACTGTATAATCCGTTTGGAAAATGAGTATTTATAAATTTTTGTCCTTCTTCATATAATGTTTCAAATTTTGTTTTTGTAAAGTAAATTTTGAAATCATTAATATCGGTCAACATGCTAGAAATACGCGATTGATGGGTTTGGAATACGTTTTTGTCTTTTTCGTTGGCGTGTTTTATAATCCCATCAAATATCATTCCGTATCTTGGAAATCTTTGTATCGGCATTATCAAGAAAGAATTTAAATCAAGTCTGCTTCCCTTAATTTCTTTGGAATTTTCATTTGTTTGTAAAACGTCGCTTTCATTCAAATAATCAAATATGAAATTATATTTGATGTATAATTCTTTGACTCCGTCGGTTTTTATATTACTCAACCAATTAAACGCGTCTATATTTTGGGATTCTTCGAGTGTCAGGAATCTATTTACGTAATCATTTTTTTGTATTTCCTCATCTCGCACATTGTTACCTATGTAACTGAAATTATGAACCTGATACATTTGAATCAAATACCTCAATGCTCGTTCCAATATCGGATTAAAGGATTTTGATACTATGTTTTGACGCCTTATTTGAATGCCAACATTTTTGTAGCGTTGTAAATGGTCTGTAATTAACTTTAAATTATTCACATAAGTATGCTCTGTGTCAAATAGTTCTTTGGCTACATTTTGTAAAGATGTGGCAGTTTTTTCTTCCGCTCCTCCTGGTGGCGGTGTTGGTGGCGGCGATTTTGCTGGCGGCGGTGCTGTTGGTAGTGGTGGTGGTGGTGTTGGCATTGTCGGCACCGGCGTTCCATTTGTTGCATATTTTCCTTTCTTTAACGCATTTTGTTTTTCTTTTATTTGTGCTGCTAATTCTTTTATTTGTTCCTCTTTTTTTGCTGCAATGTTTAATTGTTTGTCACTGTCTTGTGCTGCTTGTTGTGCTGGTACTGGTGCTTGTGCTGGCGGTAGTGGTGGGTCTGCTTTTGCTTCTTCTTCTTTTGTTTCTGTTCCTGATATTAGCCCTTTAACATCAACATTTCTTGTATTATATGTAACTTTTTTATCACGTGTTTCTTTTGTTGTTTTTATTGTTTGTTCTGTTTTGTTTGTTTGTTCTTTCAGGGCTTTTTTATATTCAGCGCTGGCTTTATTTACTCTTTGTATAGAATTTTTGTGGTTTTTATCTTTTAACTGTCTTTGTAATTCTTTTATACGTTCTTCTCTTCGGTTTTGTCTTTCTTCATTTTCGTGATTTGTCGGATGTCGTACTTCATTTGCTTTGTTTCCCTTCTTATTCAGATTTTCCTGTTCACGTTGTCGTTTAAGATCGTATGTTGCGTTGTTTGCTGCTTTGGCAGCTTGTTGAAAAACTTTCTGTAAATACTTGGGAGGTTGATCGTTACCCACCCCCCCTTCTTGATATATAATGTTATCATCATCTAAATCAATAGAAAAGACTGCGCTTTCTAAACAGGCCATAATATTAATATATAGTATTATATTAGTTATTCATAAATTAATCTATAATGGCAATTGAAAAACTTGATATTAATCAATATTTCTATGAATACATGTTGCAAAACAAATTCACTTTTTTGGTTTGTGCATTATTATTATTCACTTATCCGTTGCAAAAAGTTGTTCTTCCGAAGTATTATGGCAAAGTGATATCTAACTTGCAAGATGGATCAAACAAAAAGTTTATGGAGAGCGCAAAAATGTTATTAATTATTTATGCATCTATTCAATTGCTACATTCTGTATATCAAAAGATACAGGGCGCGCTTGTTCCTAAATTCTCAGAGTTCTCGATAAATAAAATATTCTCAAGTTTGTTGAAAAACGACAATGAAGACTTTGAAAACATGAAGGTCGGTGAAATTTTGGCGAAAATTTCCAAATTACCGCATTTAATTTATCGTTATCTAGATATTTTGAAGAGTGTTGTCTTTTCTCAACTTATTGTCTTTGCAACTTGTGTGTTTCACTATTCTCAAGTTTCGTTTCAAATATTTTTAGCATTTATTTTAGTTGCATTGGGTATCTTATTATTGCAATTTGTCACTTACAAAACAACAATGGGAGTAGAAACAAAACGCGAACAAGAGCAGGATAAAATTTATCAACACTTACAAGATGTATTGAACAATCTAATTTCTGTAATTGTTTGTAAAAGCGAGGAACACGAAAAAGACAAACTGAGTACAATTTTTGCTTCATTTACCAAAATTTTCAACAAAGTGTTGAATATCAATTTCATCATGCGAGTCATCTTTTCGTTTTTCAATATTTTTTCATTTTGTCTTTTGAACTACATTTTATACAAGGAATATTTGAATAAAAGTATCACCAAGGAGCATTTCATCTCATCATTCATCATAACCTATAGTGTATTGCAACTATTCAATGATGGTGCGCATTCTGTACGAATGCTGGTAGATATGACCAGTCAAATTACAGATATGGAACACTTTTTCAACAATCAAATTTTTCAGAAAAAACACAAATCACACGAAAATGATACATTTTTAAATGGGGACATTGTATTCAAAAACGTGAACCACACATACAATAAAGACGGCGGCGAACACGTCGCACTGAAAAATGTGAACCTTGTCATAAAGAAAAACGAAAATATCGCATTGACCGGGCACATCGGTTGTGGTAAATCTACCTTGATCAAAAGTCTCTTGAAGCTGAGTGTTCCCAATTCGGGGACAATAACAATCGGTGGAGTAAATATTGAAAACATTGCCAAAAACGAACTGTACTCACACGTATTTTATATTCCACAGAAACCGAAACTGTTGAATCGGACTTTATACGAAAATATCACCTATGGACTTGAAATAAAAGACAAAAAAGAGATAACAGAAAAAATAAACAATATTATGGAATTTATGAAACTCGATGAAAACACAAAGACGACGTTTCACGGAAAAATGAATGAGTCTATTGGACTTGAAGGTTCAAAATTATCTGGCGGGCAAAGACAAATCGTCTGGATTATTCGTGCTTTGTTGCGCGATCCGTCCATCATCATTATGGATGAACCCACGTCGTCATTAGACAAAACAAATAAACAAAAAATATATAATATCATTGAAGAGATTGGAGTGCAAAAGACTATAATTGTTATTAGCCACGACGATGTCTCAATGGGTTTCAAAAAAGTAAATATGAAAGAAGGGCGGGTCAGCCACTCATCTATTTAATTTCTTGATTTATTATATAGTAATCAAATGGTCGCGAGCGCAGACGAAATGCTCCAATTAATCAAAAACGATAACACAAATAAGATAAAGTATGTATTACTATTTTTCATATTTATGATTGCATTGTCGCAAAATTTGTTTAAAAACATATTTGGATGCAGTCTGCAAAACATAATCAAGAACACCTATTCCAAACATGTCATCAGTCTATTGTTTTTGTTTCTACTCATTGATGTGAACTCCGACAATATAGAAAGTAATTCAAATCCACTAATAAGTTTGTTATATTCCAGTATTATTTATACACTTGTATTCCTACTATTGCATAGCAACAAAATCTACATTACGTTCATTTCCATCATTATCCTCGTGTTGATTGTATTGGACAAATTCAAAAGTTATTATCAAAACACTATCAACGATCAAGAAGAACTGCAAGGTAAATTGGATTTAATATATAAAACAACCAATGTGTTTGTTATTATTGTTGTTCTCACAATTATCATTGGAACATTAACTTCATTGAACATGAAAAGTCTGAAAAGGACACTCAATGGTAAAATTAAAACTTGCTTGTAATCAAAATAAAGAATATGTTTAAATAAAGAATATTATTTATCTATTAGTATATAATGTTTTTATTCAATGTCGTGAAAAAAGATGAAGATGGGAATGTGAAATCTTTTGAATTTATGAAATTATTAAATCGGATAATATTTCGCGGAGCATCTTGCGGAAAGATCGTTTGTTGTAGTGGATGGTCTTTGTTAGGCATTTATTCCACTACACAGTTAAAATATATTATACCGTTCATGAGCAAATTGATTTGTGGTACAGCAATCGTAGTTGGCGGATTTTCTATATCAACCTGGATTGTTTCTTACTTTATCTACAAACAGGAAGAAGACGAAGTGGTAATTATTGAAAGCGAACACGAGAAATACTTAAACTTCATCAATAATGACTATGATTTGTTCATTGATATTTATAAAACCAAGAGCGAGAAATATTTTACCAATGATACAAAGACTTTCGTTAGCGACCTGAAGCTTGCGGAAAATCATGAAACTTACGAGCTACCATATTCTTATAACGATAAATTGATTTTTTATTACGATGATGATTCTCAATCTTTTCAGTACTACTGCCAGAGTGATGTTTCATGCAAAATTTTGAATTCGGCTTGTAGAACTTATACTATCGGTAAAAAATGCATTCAATTGTTTCAAGATGAAGAAGAAATACACTACATGCAGGGAGAGGCAGCCGGAACGATTGACGCGTCATTTGCAAATATAGAAACGGAATGTATGTTATCGGAATCAAAACCGACAAGTCCTTCAGGCGAGTCTGAAGAAGAGGAATCAAATGGATTTGTCAATATATTCTATAGCAAAAACAGCAAGAGCACAGGGAAGGGAAAGTCAAACATAATTCCACCAAAAAAGTCAAATAAATTCTTGTACAAAGGTTCAATAGATGAGTACAAAAGAAACTTTTTGGGGAAAAAAAATGATTCAAAACAAACCAGTTATGAAGAATACCGTGTAAAGTGTTTAAAATAGCCCGAAAATGGATTATAGTCGGTAGATTAGGTTATTCATTGATAATCGAATAATTGTGTTTTTTGATAAATTCAATAAAACCAATGCTCTTTTCCATGTCATAACTGCTCTCTAAATTATTTTTGGCTATTTTGTATGCAATCCGCTCGTAATCATTCATACTTTCAATGTAAAGATTCAAAAGTTCATCCAATGATTTTTTGAATCGTTGATTATCAGATGATGTATTATTCATTATGTGATATGTATAAGGTTTAAAAATACAAAAGATTTAAATCAATTTTTATTAGTAAAATAATTAAAATCAAAGTGTTCGTGGCGATACAATTAGATCGTTGGGTCGTATGTGAGAGTGTGATTATCATATAAATATACTACATAAGGTTCATTCATATTTTCAAGAAATATTTGGTCCCCATTCATGAGTGAATCGCACCCATGCTCGCTGCTACATTTGCGTCCATTGCTATATATGGGTAGTTTAATATTATCATAGATGGTATAATAATACCACTTGTCTCTTCGGGCATGTATTGGCTTCGCAAATATTGGAAACATTTTGGTAGAGTGGTTTTCATTTTTCAAATACCCAACTTGGCGATAATTATGCGGTTGATTGTATTGCAACGGAGGACTATATGGATTCATAAGTGTATCATTTGGCGTTTGATTATATGATATTCGCGGGTCCATTATAGGTCTCAGCAAATCATAACTGCTACGAGGCTTTTCGTGATGAACGTGGGGCGCCAAATTATTGTGATGATGCACAAACGAAGAGGGCGACGATAACAATAAAGATGAGTTGTCACTCATTTGCGAAACATTGCAATGCTGATAAACCAAATACAACAATATCCCAATCAAAGTTATTGAAAATAACAATGTGTATGTTTCAATACAAAACGTTCCGGGAGGACACTTAGAAACTTGTTTTGCCATATAAACGCTATAATATAATCAAATATTATTATATATAAATACTATAATGAAGAAAATGAATGTAATGAAAAGTGCTGTCAGCATTATACTTTTATTACTTATCATATATAGTTTAAATTACATATATAACCTCTTCGCAAATATAGAACAATTTGAAGGTGATGATTTAGATTTGAAATTAGGAAAATCCCTTGAGATCGCTTTTGAAAAAATGTCATTCATAAATAAAAAAAGCAAGAGTCAATGAGTTGTAAGCGCGAGAGATAAAATAAATTGAGATTTAATTATATAAATATATTACAAAGTATTTACATAATGACTGAACCCAATATCAACGCTCTTCATGCAAATAGTTTGCTCCAATCTATTATCAACATTATTGATCAAAAGTCATTTTGGGAAAAACATTACTTTAATCTTATCAAACTTGAAGATGATGAAACCAAAACTTACCAAAAACACGATCCTCTGAACCAATTATCGATAACTGAATTCTTAAAATTTGAAAAAAAGGTATACGGATTCACAGAGAATGCAGATGCACAATTCAAAAATACTTTGGAACAATTGGAAGAAATTGAAAAGTTTATCCCGAGAGTCTTTAATTTCAAAGAAAGGTTGAAGCTCACTTTGTGTGCGGTATGTCACATGGATATTGACGGACGTAATGTGGACCTTAACGGGTTGTTTAAAAAATTTGAAAATCTGAAATTAACGATGAAAACTACACTGAAAAATCAGGCACAAGAACCTTCAAACAAATCTGGAGAAAATAAAAATGGATTATTGGAAGTTTATCGGAAAAAAAAAGAAGAAGTTGAAAATACGCTTCAACAACATGCAAAAATGGTTAAGAAAAGTTCAGAGAAAAGAACAACTATGATCAAAAAACGTCTGGAAACCCCGAGATCAAAGCGGATGAATGGACCCCAAACTGGTGGTAGTGCTTCTGATGAGTCATATATACTTATAAACGAATTGTTCGGTGAAAATAAAAATTATGTTGAATTTTTTAATAAGGCATATCAAAAATTAGGTGATGATGAAGATAATACGAATGCGATTCGTGGTGAATTATTTCAACATTTGTCGAAATTAGCGTTCTCAAACATGAACAAACGAAACGATCACCACAAACTTAAAACTTTAAATGACGCTTTCATACAATTCATTGATAAGCAACAAGAAGAAAATTTATCTAAAATAAATGAGAAAATCAAAGCACTAATAAAGAAACCTGATTTTGGGTTTAATAATTACAAAGAATATTTAAAAGACTTTTATGATAGTTCTAGGGAGCCTATCAACGAAAACAAGAATAAATTATGTCCAAAAACCAAAGAAGAATTTGATGATATTTACAAAGGAACCCCAGTCTATGATTTCGTTGAGGAAAAGGTGGCGAATGGCAACAAAAACTCATCATTTGATTCGCAGAGCCGATTCAACACGTATAATAAAAAAATATTTGAATACATGTATGCTAAAATTTTGAAAGAAGGAAAATATCTTGAAGAAGCAATAAAAGAGCAAGAAAAAGAGTTAGCCTCCAAGAATCGAGAAAGAGACGACATAGAAACAGAATTTCTTGATGAAAAAAACCCTCTACTCAGAATGTTTTTAATGCTTGTTTTTGAGTGCATCCATTGTTTATCAGACAAATCATTCATTGCTCCTGAGAAGTTTTGGGAACATCTAGAACAAAACATTGGGAATGGTATTAGCATTGAAGATGAAACTTTTATGGGAAACGATTCATTGTTCACATACCTTGAAACTGAGTTAAAAAAAAGAGAAGATGGAGAAGAAACAGTAGAAGATGGAGAAGAAACAGTAGAAGATGGAGAAGAAAAAGGAGAAGAAGGAGAAGAAAAAGGAGAAAAAGAAGAAAAAGGGCAAGGAATAAAAGACAAAATCAAACGACTGATTAACAAAGCAAAACTTATATATTTGCTGCAAAATTATTATTACTTCTGATTTACACGCATATTCAAACTTTAGTCATAGGTAAAGACAATTTGTCTTTTTATTTTTTCTAAATAGTTGATTGAGTTAAAAAAAGGAGAAGAGTCAAGTGATAACAATGATCAAGTATTTTACTTAGAATTTTCTCAATATTTATTTCATTTATTTTGTGATAATCAAATGAAATAAATGGCGTTTTACTTTTACTCATTTGCTCAATGCCATCTTTGTTCTATATTTCAAGAAATGTCTATACATTTTCTAATTCAATTCTTTTTCTTTGCCGTTTTGCGTTTCATCTTCTTGCTTTTCTTGAGGAGTTTCTTGCCAGTTTTACGCGCATTCTTTAGGACAGACTTTGCCGATTTCGTAATTTTTTTGACGACTTTCGCGGTTTTGTTGTTAATGTATTCACCAACTTTAACACCTTGCCTTTTCATTTTTCCAGCCATCTTTAGAACATCGCTGAATTTTTTTTCAGGGTTTTCCGCCTTGACTTTCATGACAAACTTGTTCCAATCTGTGAGTTTTCTTTTCGTTTTTCCTCCCATCGCTTCTATATACTTATAGATATATTTAATTATTTTTGTCTATTTGAATCTCTTTCAACTCGGCAAATAATTGTTTCCCGTATTGTTTTCCAAAATTTAAATGAAACGTAAATAATCTTTGTCCCAAGTAAGTCGCTTTTTTAATTAAATGCTCGAAATATTCACAGTACGTCATTTTAAATATAACTTAATATAATTTTTAAGACGTCTTCATTTAAATAGTTTAAAATGTTGATATAAATTTTTAGAAAATATTTTTCTCTCAATCTCATAAACTGTATACCAAATATTTGGACATCTTTGGAAAGTTCCAAAAGTGTTTCGTTCAGTTGTCTATTGCAAATTCTATTAAAGCAACACGGACACGAATGATCTTGTAGCACAACGTTATTATCATAAAAATAAAATTGGCTGCATCTTTTGAAAAAGTTAAAATAGTTAATTATGGATATTTTATTGTCGCTATTCACCGAATAAAGACAAAACATAGGCTCTTTGAATGGATAATCGTAAGGAAGTATAATCTTTAAATTGCAAAATAAATGTTTATTTTTGTATACATTAATAACATAAGGGTCTTGTTCATTTGCAAATAAATTACGCACTTCAATCTTTTCTTTACCGTAATAGTTCTCTAATATATTCAATTCTTTACGTATGCGATTCAACATTTTCAGTTTCACCATGATGTTGTAATTTTTCAATGATATGTTTGCTGTTTATTCTTCTATTGTCTTTTTATTCTTTTTCTACATATATTGTAATACTTAATACAAAAATGAATTATTTAACATATTTTTCATTTTTCATTACGTGCTCCTTTCTTGTCACGACCGGAACAATTACATTCATTGAAGCTCTTCGCACTGATATTGTGGCTATGCGACATATTTTAAATCTAGAAACATGCATTTCTATTGTGGCCGCATACTTTTATGGCAAATTTATTTCCATGTTAGAACCTCACAAAGAGTTAATTCTAGACGAAAAAAAAGAAAAAACAGAAGAAGAGAAAAAAGAATTGGCTGAAATCGAAAATAAAGTAAACGATACACGATATGTGGATTGGATGATCACAACCCCGATTATGTTACTTGTTCTTATATTAGCATTTCAATATAATTCTGGACAAAAAGGCGTCAAGTTTTCAGATTTTCTACTAATTTTATTGATGAATTATGGAATGCTCGGGTCGGGTTACTTAGGCGAAAAAGACAAGTTGCATAAATTAACCGCCAATATTATTGGATTTGTCTTTTTCGGACTATTATATGGATTCTTGTATTACAAATATTTATTGAAAACCAAGAATGGTAACAATGTGAATAATCAATTGTTGTATGGCGCATTCTTCATTTTATGGGCACTTTACGGAATATTCTATTTGACCAAAGAGTCAGTAAAAAACACAGGCTACAATATATTAGACTTATTCTCCAAGTGTTTTGTTGGCATTTATTTCTGGTCTTACAGCTCAAATATTTTTGTTTGATTCATAATTGTGGTGGGTTGATTTCATATTACCTGTTGAAATTTAAATGTCATAATAAAAAATATTATAACATTTTATATAAATGGAGTTAGCTAAACTTTTATTGAAATTATTGTATTTGAGTTTCTTGTATGTTGTTGTTTATATGCTTGTCAAACCGCAAGTCCAAATTAGTGGAGCTAATTTGAGCGTGGCGGTTCTCACACTTAGTATTTTACTAATGTATGTAACATTTGACTCTATTTACGATTACATGACAACTAATGAGATTGTAATCCAGAAAGATACAAAAGTCGAGAAAGACGAAAAAGAAAAAAAAGACAAAAAAGACAAAAAAGATGCTGGTACAGGTGGAGAAGGAACAGGACACGGTAAAACAAATATTGTCGATAACGTTCACAAAGAGGAGTCATCCAATTACCTTTTTGATCACACACACAAATTTATTCAAGACAAAGTATTTAGTTAATAACAAGATCTCTCACTAGTGCTTCGTAATAATTTTTCGCGGTTTTGGATGTCACTACGAAACACATGTTTTCCAATATGATTCAAGTTATGTGTTGTGTTCAACCATACTTCGCCTCCTATACCATTGACTCTTTCACAAAATGAATAATCTTCTGACAAGTAAACTTGGTTTTTTATCATGCAACAAAACAGTCCACAAATCGTCTTATCTTCTTTATTAAGACCATCCGTCTTGATTGTTAATTCAGTGTGCTTTTGACATAGCTCATTAACAATTTCTCTTTTGACCATCATGAATCCTGTAGAAGCATGTTTTACACGAATAAAGTCTCCATTGTCACTTTTTATAACTTTACTATTTGCATCCGCAAATGCATTGAAATTATAATCTAGCCCACGAGATTCCAACGACTCTTTTGATTGTATCTCGTTCTGCATTGAATACATAAAACGATTCCAATTAAACGACTTTTTCGAGTAAGCACAACAAGCAACATCCTTGTCAATCTCAAGCAAGTCTATCACCGCCTCAGCTGGAAACTCAATGTCAGAATCTATAAACAGTATGTGTGTGAAGCCGGATTCTACAAATTTAGCCAACGAATTATTACGAGCACGTGGAATCAAACTCTCATTTCCCACAAAATCAATGACATATTCAATATTATGACTATTCAGTAGCATATTCAACTTTAATATACTCATCGTGTATTGCATCGTCATCATTGCATCATAACAAGGGGTTGAAATAAATAGTTTAATAGGGGATCTTTCTGTATCTGCACGTCTCATAACTTGTCACTTATCACTATTTCTTAATAAATTTTTATTTTTAATATGGTTTTTTGCATTTTTAATAAATGAATTAAAATTGTATGATTCCTCAATTATTTTTACATAATTTCATCTATCAGATTGTAGTACAAACATTCTTGTGCGTCAATCCACAGCTCGTTTGAAAGAAGTTTTTCCAATACTTCCTTAGATATATTGGAGTTACGATAATATATATCTTTGGCATTTTTCATGAAAAAATCCAAGTTTGTTATTTCGTCTTTCATTTCATTCAATCTCCCGGTCGATTGCGATTGTAATTGATGTATCAACATAAATGAATGTTCAGTCATGAACCTTTTTGTGCCAGATACGGCAATCAAAGATGCCGCGGAAGCAACGAAACCATCTATGTACACATGAACGGGTGTGTCAAGGGTTTTGATCACATCACAAACATAAAATGTAGGCATTAGCATACCTCCGCCACTTTGAATGTGCAAATTTATAGGGAACACTTCACCATACTGGATTTGAAGTTGTTTGGATTTCACGTCTAATTGTTTGAGATAGTTTGTAAGAGCCATACACGTTTCAATAGTAACTGGGCTATAGAAGTTGACTGTCAACGGATATGTAGCATCAGCATATCCTTGTTTGAGGATTTGTTGTTGTTGCTGTTGTTCTTCTTCTCCTCCTTCGAGGGCATCATTATTATCTGACAAGTTAAATATTTTTGCACCAGAACCAAGGATAGAAGTTCCCGTGTTTCTGATAAAGTTCGCTCTGGATAAATAAAAAGAATGGGTTGGATTTAAAAAGACAAAGACAAATGGAAAAACCCAAGAACAAAATCTCATATAACCTTCCAAAACATTTTATTATTTCTTGGGTAACTAATATTTCAATAAGTTGGGATTTTTTTTTTCATTATAACATTATTTTTGAGTATAATCACGCTCCCTCAATCGCAATCATCTTCCGCTTATTGTATAGCATGACAAGTATTTCTTCTTTGATTTTATTCAGCACTTCATCTCCATCACGGTTCTGTAAATACCTCTGAAATGATTTGATAATGCTCGGGTATTTCTCTTTGTATTCGTCGTACCATGCTTCCAACACAAATTCATTGTTATCATACAGGTCATCTACCTGCGTTTTCTTGTCTTGT
>MDTC01222035.1_pt1 | contig 20707 bp, 18 predicted proteins | sample 811181 | NCBI WGS metagenome assembly MDTC01 (sample SAMN05326644, study PRJNA326480) | marine metagenome | isolation source: seawater | place: Pacific Ocean: North | collected 2011 | reverse complement strand
TTTTTTCTGGACGCTATTGTACTTATTTACTGCTGAGAGTTTAATGTACAGATTTTTACTGCCGAGGCAAATGCCTCTGGTCATAGCACTATTAATCCTAACAATTTATTTTTTGCAGAGGAAAAAATATTTGTTTTTAGGCCTGACTTCTTTGGTTTTTGTTTTGCTGCACAGCAGTTTTGTATTCCAATTGATTTTGATTTTGCTATATTTTATTTTAGAAAAAATATTCTCAAAAAAGTTTGATTTCAAGATTTTATTGTATCCTTTTACTGGAATAATTTTAGGTTTGGTAATAAATCCTTACTTTCCAAACAACATTTACTTGTTATACATTCAGATATTCAAGGTAAACCTCATCGCAAATTTATATAATGTCGAGTGGAAGGCTTGGCCTTTTATCGGGTTTCTAAAAAACAATATTTTAGTTTTATTTTATATCGCAATTTCAGTTTTCATTTTGGTCAAAAACAAAAAAATTACAAAATTGCAAACTTTTTATTTTTCATTGACATTATTTTTCTTTATTTACACAATAATATCAAGAAGAATGCAGGAATATTTAATTCCTTTTTCAATACTAACCCTTTCTTTATTATTAAATAATTATATTGAAAGGTTCGACAAAAATAAATTATTGACGTATGTTAAAATAGCCAGCATATTATTACTTATAATCTTAGGAATTATTAATTTCACATTATTAAGAAATGAAGTTATAGATAATAATTTCTTATCTAATTATAATAACTGTGCAGATTGGATGAAAAGCAATGTTCCAAAAAATTCTTTGATATTTACCAATGCGTATGCATTTCCATACTTATTTTCAAAAAACTCTGACCTAATATATACTCATGGCATAGACCTTACATATTCTTATCTTTACGAACCAAAAAAATTTGAAAGATATATGGGGGTACTGCAGGCAACAATAGAAGACAACCAGGATTACATTGTAACAGATTACAATCCGGACTATGTATTCTCAGGAAAGGTAAAACAGGACATACAATTATTTAATTACATTGTAAAGCACAAAGAAAATTACAATGCTGTTTATGAGGATGACTGGTGTGCTGTACTACTAGTCAGGTAGTTTTTAATGCAAAAACTTTATATACACTAAATTAAATTTTAAATTCGGATGCTTAGAGTTTATAAGTTTCAAAAAGGAGGTGTAAAGTCGGGTTCCCTGAATGACCTAGATAGTGCTTCAAAGTGCTGGGCTGAGTGCATAAATCCTACAAAAAAAGAATTAAAACATATTTCTGAAAAGGCAAAGATTCCGTTAAGCGAACTGATAAAAGTTCTTGACGAAGAGGAAAGGCCAAAAGTTTCTGACTTGGACAATTATTCTGTCATTATTGTAAGGGCGCCATGGATAGAGCACAATGAAATATTAACAACACCTGTATCTATTTTTATTTCAAAAAACAAGAATAATATAATTACAATTACACTAAAGGAAGTAAGTTCTGTTAAAAAAATAAAGCAGCTGATAGCGGCAAATAAAATTGATATTTATGATAAAAGCATAAGTTTTTTCACTTACAAGCTTCTTGACGAGGTTTTAGATGCATACTTCTCAATTTTAGATACTCTAGAGGAAAAAATAGATTATATAGAAGACAAAGTTATTGAAAAACCTGATAAACTGACTGTACAGCAGATTTTTTCAGTAAAAAAAACCCTTATATTCTTCCACCGCGCTTTGACAGCAAATCGGGAGGTAATCTCATCGATAGAAAAAGAGTATGTTGCCAACATAGACAAAAAAAACATCAAAAGATTTCGTGCATTAAACAACGATGTAACCCAGCTGATAGACATGGAAGGAACTTACAGGGATATCTTAACAGGAACCTTGGATATTTATTTAAGCTCTGTCTCTAATAACTTAGGCCAGGTCATGAAAACTTTAACAGTAATTTCTGCTTTTGTTTTGATTCCAACATTAATTTCAGGAATTTATGGAATGAACTTCAACAAGAATTCCCCACTCAACATGCCGGAGCTTTACTGGCAGTATGGTTATTTCTTTGCATTGGGTTTAATGATGATTTCTGTGATTATTACTTACATCTATTTCAGAAAAAGAGGATGGTTGTAGATTATTCTAAAACACGGTAAAAAGCATACTCACTTCGTTCGTAGCTTTTTACTCAAGTACTCGGTAAAAAGCATCAAAAACAGGAGTATCACTTGTAATCTGATGGAAATGATATCCTAATTTATTGCATGTCTCCTCTATTTTTGCTACATGGTTGTCAAGCATCTGCTGGTACTCTACCCTTAGTCTTGGGCTTATGTATGTCCTTAACATACTTTTTGTCTCACTATCAACCAGCTTAAAATCGCCGCTGTACTTTAAATCTTTTTCAATAGGATCCAGAATCTGCAGGATTTTTATTTCATGGTCCCCTAAATTATACAAGGCTTCTATGACCTCATCAACATCCATCAAAAAATCTGACACAAGCACAAGCATCGATCTGCTCCCAACCACTTTTTTGTACTGCATAACAGATTCCAGCAACTTGGAACTGCCCTGAGTTTTTGTATTATTCAGATGAAAAACCATTGAAGCGAGCTGAGACATTCCCCTCCGGGACTGGAATACATCAAGGCTCTCTGCAAATGTAGAAAACTGAAATTTTTCATTCTCCCTCATGGCAAGGTATGCAAAACCTACTCCCAGCATAGCAGCATAATCGAATTTGCTTATCGGCTTTCCAAACCCCATTGAAGCGCTAGCATCCATTATCAAATGTGCTGTCAGGTTTCTTTCTTCTTCATATGTCTTAATGTATAAGTCATCCGTCCTTGCAAAAACCTTCCAGTCAATCTGCCTTATATCATCTCCCGGAGAATAAATTCTATGCTCCTTAAATGTCAATCCACGTCCTGTTGCTATGGACTTCCTTGGGCCGGTATAACTGGATGTAACTCTTTTCTTAACAGCTAAATGAAACCGGTTCAACTGGTCGAGAAAATCAGTGTTAATCATTTTTGATTATTTCACTTTATCCAAAATATGCTTAATAGCATCGTCAGTTGTCATTCCTTTTCTCTCTGCTTCAAAATTAAGTATAATTCTATGCCTTAATATAGGGTATGCTATCTCGTTAATATCTTCAGCACTCACATGATTTCTTCCCTTAACCAATGCACGGGCTTTTGCTGCCAGCAATATTCCTATAGAAGCCCTCGGGGAAGCACCATAACTGATAACATCCTTGTTTGTTCTTGTTGCAGTTATTATCTTCAAAGCCCTGTCTTTTATGTCATTTGCAATTGGAACTTGTCTTGTCAGTGTTTGCAGGCTAAGCAGATGATTTTTATTAAGCATTATCTTCAGCCTGGGCTCTCTTATTGAAGAAGTGAACCTGTTTGCAATTTCTTTTTCCTCCTCAAAGGAAGGATAACCAACTTTTATTTTCAGCAAAAACCTGTCTGCCTGCGCTTCTGGCAATGGATAAGTACCTTCCTGCTCGATTGGGTTCTGCGTAGCCAAAATAAAGAACGGCAAATCCAGCTTAAAGGTATTAGTGCCGACTGTAACTTGCTTCTCCTGCATTGCCTCTAATAAAGCGCTTTGCGTTTTAGGTGTTGCTCTGTTGACTTCATCTGCCAAAACAATATTTGCAAAAATTGGTCCTGGCTGGAATTTGAAATTTCTTTTTCCGCTTGTCTCCTCTATTATATAAGTCCCGGTTATGTCTGAAGGCATTAAATCTGGTGTGCTCTGGATCCTGCTGAACTTAAGATTCATTAAATCAGCTAATGTCCTCACAGCCAAAGTTTTTGCCAGACCAGGATATCCTTCCAGCAAAGCATTCCCATCGCATAAGATAGAGACTAGAATCTGCTCAATTACGTCAGTCTGTCCGACAACAACCTTGTTTGCCTCCTTAAAGACTGCGTCAAAAACATGTTTGTAGTTCTTCATATAATCCACCTCTTTTTTTATGGTATTTAATATTTTTCTTTTTTAATTTTTTATTTGGTATAATTTATTTTATTCTTCATTGTTTATTTTTTATTATTAATCATTGTTTTTTGTTTTTTGTTGATTTTTTCTTAATTGTACTTTTGTTTCTTACTATTATATTAATTTATCCTCCTGCAAGCTTATTGAAATAATTCTTGACCAGTTCCTGCTGCTCCTCTGGAATCCTTTCCTCAAATGCAGATGCCTGCTCAACCATAACCTCTTTGGGAAAAATCTCGTCAAACTGCTTCTGTTCAACATCACCTTCTTCCCTTACATTCACCTCATAATTTACCGGCTTTATCCTTATATCAATCTCCTCATTACCCAAAACAGTAAGCTTGCTGTCTCCATAAATATCCTCGCTTTCATTAATGTCTCCCAAAGCAATATTGTCTGCCCTCCTGGGGTCAATGTTTTTCAGTATATCCGGAACATTGCTTAGGAACTTATTCAAATCAACAATGTACAAGTTCATCGTTGTTGCAAGAACAATCGCAAAAGAAAGTAGTATTACAGCGAAAAGCTTGCAAGATACTTCCTTTGTCTGTATAAAAGAACTTAAACCAACTTGCTTTAAATCATGCACGACTTCTTCCTCCAGCTCATTGACAACAGGATTTTCATCTTGAATATTATCTGCAGCAGTCCTTAATTTTTCTTTTAACGGCTCATATTTGCTCTCTACAACCTTTCTTTTGTCGCTTTTGGAGCTTGCACGAAATTTCATAACAAAAAAAATGATTGTAGGTATAAGCGCCAATATGGGAAACAAGTTTACCAAAGACAATAAAAAATAAACAATAAGGAAAAATATTACTGTGTTTAATATGGTCTCAAAAACTAGGAAAAAGTTCAATGTTTTGTCTATTTCCTTTATTACTTTAATGAAGCTTTTCATTGTTTAACAGGAACTTATATCTTCATCAGCATCAGCTTTAGCTACTTCTGCTTCTAAACAATCAATCTCATCTTTTAAGCTGTCAATTCTATCATCTTTAACATTAATTTGTGCATTAGCAGCTATCAATGAGGTTTTTGTTGCACCCAGTTCTGCAGTCTTCTCAGCCAAATCATTTTTAGTGCTGCTTATTTCTGAACGCAAGTTTACATTATCTGTATCCAGCCTTTCATTCTCATCACTTGCATCCTTATAACTCTGATCAAGAACTTCCCTGTCTTGCTCTGCCTTTACTCTCTGACTGTATGTTTCATTCAACTCCTGTCTTTTATCACTTAACTCTTTTGTTACCTCACTTAGCTGGCCTAATTTTTGCCGGTACTCCAATGAAACGTCCTTAAATGTAGTCTGGTAATACACACTAAAGCCACTGAACAAAAGTATGGATACCACTATCAAAACCAGCAATCCCAAGTTTACATCTTTTTTCATAAATGCCATTTTAACAACCTCATTATTTATTTTTTAGTTTTTAATATTTTTATTCAACAATTTTTTCATTAACTATTTTTCATTATTGATTATTACCTAATTTTTATTGAGTTATTTTTTATTGAATTGATTAATTATTATTTTATTTCTCATTGTTCTATTATTTTCATTGTTTATTTCACCTATAATTCCTGATTTCCCACAGCCTCCTCAAACCTATATCCACTAAAAATAAAATTAATGCTGCAACTAAAAAAGGCCATTTGAATTCAGTTGAATCAACCTTTATTCTTTTTGATTTTTCCTTTACAAATTCAATTATACTTTCGATATCATCCTTGTCAAAAACTTTGCCTTGTGTCTGCTCTACAAGGTCTATAAATTCCTCATTAATTCCTAAATCGCTAAATTCTTTTTTATAGTTGACAGCGACATCAGCCCCTAAAAAATCATAAAATCCGGTTCTTGCAGGTTTAAATTTTGCATTATAAAGATTAACATCCGCTTTCACAAACTTGAGCTTTTCCTGCTGCGGCAATGAATCTGAAATAACGTTCACAACCATTACACTGCCAAGTGTTATATCCTTAATAGACACATCAAAATTCTTTTTTCTTGATAAATCACCTATAACCCAGTTTATTGTTTTGGTTAAAATTTTGGAGTTTCCTTTGCTCAAAAATTCCCCATTCCATTTGCCCCCATCATCAGTTGCCAGGCTGATAACTCTGCCAAGGCCAAAGCGCCATGCAACCAGGATAGGAATATTTTTGTTTGTTGTTATGAGCATTCTTGACGCTGGTTTTGGTATAACATAATTATAGCCACTCACAACAACATCCAGGCTCTGGTTAAATGTTATGAAATGTGTTGTGTCCAGCAGCACAAGCTTGTTCAGGAACTCTGCATCATCCTTGCCTTCTGGCTCTCCGAATAGTATCTTTAATTTATTGGACGAATCAACCGGAAAGTATATGCCCTCCCCTAAAGTTGCTACGCGGGTAAGGAAATCGTCATTTCTTCTGGCGCCAACACCGGCAACATAGACTTTAATCCCTCTTGCAGCTGCCTGCCTTGCACTTTCTTCTGTATTCTGCATCAGCTTATTGTAAGTTGTCTTTCCGTCTGTAATAATTATTATGTTCTTGCCTCCTGACACCTCTCTAAGCATCTTGTTTCCTGCGTCTAAACCAAGGTTAAAAAATGACTGGCCGTCAAAAATCAGCCTGGAAACTTTATCTACCAACTCTTCTTTATTCTCGCCCAATGGTTTTATATCAGAAACCTTGTAAGGCACTGTATTAAACGCAATTACTCCAACGTTGTTTTTTTCATTCAAATCGTTTATTATACTGACAGCCTGCGCTTTCTCAATATTGACATAGTCCGCTGTTCCATGTGAAATATCAATAACAATGACAATATATACATCACTTTTCTCGGATTCTTCTCCTGCACCAACTTTAACAGGCAGCAATGTCTCTATTAAAGTTCCTTTATAACTTCCCCGATCATAAGAAGTTTCTCCTCCGACAACCATCAGCCCATTGCCGTCAGAAACATAATTGCTTAATGAATCCATGTGCGGTAAAAACTTGCCGGCAGGTATATCATTTAGGACAACAGCAAGGTAGCTACTCAGATCATTTGGAATGCTATCTAGGATTGTCAAATCATAAATATTGCCTAATTCATTTGCCAAAGGAGAGCTTTTTTCTGAAACAAATAAAACTCTTGGTCTAGGGACAACCTTTACTGTTTTGTAAAATTGGTTGTTCTGCTTGAAATAATCATTATTTCCTACATCCAGAAGCTCAGCAGTAATTTTATGGTAGCCTTCTGAAAGTTTTTTATTTAAATTAAAAGTCCTGCTTTTATCATCACTCTCTGCAATAACAATCTCGTCATCAAACTTGACCTCTAAAGTGTATGGTATTTTTTCCCCGACATTATTTATAGTTACAATGAAATTTTCCTCTGTATCTTTTATAGCTTCACTCACCCCTAAAACTTCAACACCAACATCGCTTTTTATTGGTTCCATGTCAATTGTGCTTACTGTAGCATTTAACGACGATGCCAGCAGCATTATATCTCCCAAAAACTTTCCGTCATTATTGTTTCCGTCAGTTATAACTAAAACATTTTCATTCCGCTCTATGTTATTCAGAATGCCATCTCCTATTGCAGACTTGTCTCCCAAAGCAATACGCCTTATAGATACAGGAATCTTGTCTTTTAATTTTGTCGCAAGCTCTTTTTCAATGCCCGACTCAAATAAATTAAGAGAGCTTGAATTATCCACCAGGATTGTAATTCTTGGATTTCCCTTGACTGTAGTTGTCTCCATTAAAAAGGGGCTTGCAATCCCGATAAGAAGTAACGCAAAAATCAATGACCTCATTATAAAGAAAATAAGTCTTTGATCTTTCTTCTCTTTGGTATAGCTTATTTGCTCGCTTTTGTCCAAAAATTTTATGAAATTTTTTCTTATTGTGAAATACAGCAATATTGTAAGAGGTATAATTAGCAGAACCATGTACGAATATCTCAGGCAAAACTTGGACATGCAAAATACGCTACTTAAATCAGGAAAAACAAATGCAATTATAGATCACCTCTTCTTTTTAAGTAGTATACCTCAAAGACCAAAAGAAAAAATACTATAAGTAAAAGCAAAACACCTAAGCTGAGATTTCTTTCAACACCTTGGTCCTTCAAAACATCTACACTCTCGCTTTCTTTCTTAAGCGCGCTTCCTTCTGTAACTGCGCTTTCCTTCTCGTCAAGAAGATTGACCGCAAACTTTTGGTCATTGAATTCATATATGCCAACTTCGTCAAATATGACTTTTGACGTCCTCAAAGATGAAGAAGGAGTATTAACCCGCTGCTGGTCTATTGTAACCACTTTTCCGGTCTTTGAGTTAAAGTCTCTTATGTCTTCTGTCTCTGCCATAAAATTAATTAATGAATTCCAAAAAATGGGATAAGATGGCAATGTTCTAAAATCGCTTGCCTCGTCAATAATTCCATAATAAAAAATAGTTCCCTTAAAATGCTCTTTAACCGCTAAAACAGGTACTTCGCCTATAGAAGCAATAACAGTTGCATCTTCTTTAGCGTCTGCATTAAAATATTTTGATACAGTTGAAAAGCAAATGCCGCTTTCAAATTGTTTTGTCAGTTCATTTATCGCATCAACACATACTCTAGTTGTATCCTGGACAAGACCTCTTAAGTTTACAATATCCAGGTCAACCTTGCTAAATTTATCCAGGTCATCCTGCGCAGTAATTATTAATTTTCCGCCGTTCTTGACGTAATTTGACAAATCCTGAAAAGTTCCTGGAAGGATTCCATCTCTTCTTCCAACATTATTTATGCTATGGACTACAATTACATCATGCTCAAAAGGTTCTATCCTGTTTCCTTGAATGTTTAGTGTCAGCACAGGAGGATTCACAACATTAAGCGATATTCCTCTGGAAGCAAGCAGTGCATTCTCCAGATTTGTGTTTTTCCTGTTTGTTATAAGCAACACATTTACCTTTTTCTTTAACGGAGCGCTTATGTATGCAACATTATCCACATCCATATCGTCGTTTGGCTCTAATTCTATTTTACTTACTCCTGTAGGTGTATCATCAAACAAAAAGCTTTCAACTGATTCTGGCAAAACATCAATTTTCCCTGACTCTGCCAAAACTTTTCCATCCCTAACCAGCTTAAGGTTTATCTGCTTCTGCACCGAGTTAAAGTTTTTAACAAAAACTTTTGTGCTGTGTTTGCCCACATCCATGGCTATAATCCCTGCGTTTTCTGCATCATTCAACATATCCTTAAAATTTACTATGATTTCTTCTGAGCCTATGGCTTTTTTAACAGCCAGCAGATCAGGGCCATCAACATTACTGAAATCACTTATAACCACAATTCTTCCAGCTCTATCCTGCAGCAGGTCTTTTGCCAGCAGCATTGCATCCCCTAAGTTTGTTGTTGTTGCTTTTTCCTGCAGATTGCCTAAAATGCTTGCTGCTGTTTTCTCGTCCTCATCTTCCAGTATAATCAGCGGCGTGTTTTCTGCAAGTATTATACTGTTTTTTCCGCTCAAAACTTTTTTAGCTTCTTTTATTCCTTTATCAAATCTTGTTGTACCTCCTTCCCTTGCCTGCATAGATGCACTTGCATCCAGAACAACTACTGTGTTTTCTAGAGAAACATCATACGGAACTTTTGTATAAGGCTCTGCTATTGCTATTGACAAGCCAAGCAAAGCCAGCAGCTGTATTAAAAACAGCAGATTTGTCAGAAATTTCTTCATAAAATCATACTGCCTGGATAATTTCCTGTTCTGAAGTATAAACATTAAAGACGGAATTACTCTGTCTTGGGGCTTTGGTTTTCTGAGATATAAAATTATAAAGGGTATTAAGCTCGCTAATGCAATCAATCCCAGTGTGTTTCCAAACGGCATATTTAACCTCTTTTTTTGCTCTTTTTCCCTTTTATAACTGCAGCTAGCTCTTCAGTACTGACTAAATCCTTAACAACAACCAGATGATCATCTACCAGATACCAGTAAACCTCGCTGTTTAAGTCTAGCTTTAACTCTTCTCTTGCCTCAAAAGGCAGTGTAACTTGACCTTGCTTTGTTATCTTCGCTTTCCCGATAAACTTTACAGCCATCTAACCTCTTTATTATTAATATTAATAAAAAACATAAAAATAAGAATATTATTAGGATTAATATTTATAAAGGTTTCTAAAATTTTGAAAAATTTTAGAAGCCCAGGAAACCGAATAAATTTGTCTGTTGGTTTCCGCTGGTTTCGAAAAAACAAGTTTTTTCTGGACCTCGGAAAATTTCTTCCCCACTGGTTGTGGTTTATACTGTAAAATTCAACAAACTATATAAATCAAACAAAAAATCAGATACATATGCCAAAAATCAAAATAACGCTTCCGGATGGCAGCTCAAAGAGCTATAATAAAGGCGTAACAGCATTCGAAGTAGCCAAAAGTATAGGCTCTGGGCTTGCACAGGCTGCATTGGCAGCAGAAGTGGACAATAATTTAGTGGATTTATCCACAAAAATAAACAATAATGCAAAAATAAAAATAATCACATTCAAGGACAAAGAAGGCATTGAAATATTTAGGCATTCTACAGCGCATTTATTGGCTCATGCAGTTACAGATCTGTTTCCAAATGCTAAACCTACAATTGGCCCAGTAGTTGAAGAAGGCTTCTATTATGATTTTGACATTGCCCATAACTTTACTCCGGAAGATGTAAAGAAAATAGAAAAAAAGATGGGTGAAATTGCAAACAAAGACCTTAAAGTTCAAAGATTGGAATTAAGTGAAAAAGAAGCAAAAAAAACTTTCAAGGACAACAAATACAAGATTGAATTGATAGAAGAATTTGATGAGTCTTCTTCTGCTTATAAGCAGGGAAATTTTATTGACTTATGCCGCGGCCCTCACGTGCCGAACACTGGAAAACTTAAAGCATTCAAAATAACAAAGATTGCAGGAGCTTATTGGCGTGGAGACGTAAAAAACAAACAATTACAAAGAATTTACGGAATTTCCTTTCCTGAAAAAAAGCAGTTAGATAGTTATTTGAAATTATTGGAAGAAGCAGAAAAAAGAGACCATAGAAAGCTAGGCAAGCAGCTTGATTTGTTCTCATTGCACGAAGAAGGCCCAGGATTTATTTTCTTCCATCCAAAAGGAGTTATAGTTATTAACATACTTAAGGAGTTTCTGAGAAAAGAGCTTGAAAAGCTAAGCTATAACGAAATAATGACTCCCATGATTTTAAGCAGAACATTATGGGAGCAATCAGGACATTGGGATCATTACAAGGAAAACATGTACTTTACTAAGGTAGATGAAAAAGACTTTGCAGTAAAGCCAATGAACTGCCCGGGAGCTGTTTTAATTTACAAGGAAAAGCTTCCTAGCTACAGGGATTTGCCAATAAAACTTTCAGAACTGGGCTTTGTCCATAGAAACGAGCTTTCCGGAGTCTTAGCTGGTTTGTTTAGGGTTAGAGCATTTACACAAGATGATGCTCATATTTTCTGTATGCCAAGCCAAACTCAGCAGGAAGTTTCACAGTTAATTGATTTGGTTGATTTTATCTATAAGACATTTGGCTTCACTTACCATATTGAACTATCTACAAGACCGGAAAAATTCTCAGGCAAAAAAGAAAACTGGAGTGCAGCTGAGAAAGCCCTGGAGCAGGCATTAAACAGAAAAAAAATAAGCTATAAATTGAATCCTGGAGACGGCGCTTTCTACGGCCCTAAGATTGATTTCCATATTAAAGATTGTTTGGGGAGAACATGGCAGTGCGCAACCATCCAGGTTGATTTCTCAATGCCGGATAAGTTTGATTTAAATTACATAGCAGAGGACGGCAACAAGCACAGGCCTGTAATGCTCCACAGGACGATTTACGGCTCTCTTGAAAGATTTTTAGGGATTTTAATAGAGCATTATGCAGCTAAATTTCCATTATGGTTGGCCCCGGTACAAGCCCGCATATTAACTGTTGCAGACAGGTTTAATTTGTACGCAAAAAAAATCAAGGAAGAGCTTGAAAGAAATAATGTCCGAGTTGAATTGGACCTAAGAACAGAATCTGTCGGTTATAAAGTTCGCGAAGCTCAGCAGCAAAAAATACCTATAATAATCAATGTAGGGGAAAAAGAAGAGAAAAATGAAACAATTGCAGTAAGGACTTTAGACAACAAACTGCATTTTGATGTAAAACTCAAAGACCTGGTTAACAAAATCATAAAGAACGTAGGATATAAAGAAGAAATTTTTAAGTTATAAAAAACAATTAACTTTATAAAACTAAATCTATAACTATATTGCTATGGTATTGGATAAACTGGGAGATTCATTAAAGGGTACATTACAGAAAATAGCTGGCTCAATTTTTGTAGATGACAAACTAATAAATGAACTGGTTAAGGATATTCAAAGAGCTTTGCTACAAGCAGACGTTAATGTCCAGTTAGTATTTGACCTAACTTCTAAAATAAAAGACAGGATAAAAAAAGAACAAACCCCATCTGGACTGACAAAAAAAGAGCATTTGATAAATATTGTTTATGAAGAATTAGTTGATTTTCTTGGAAAAGAGCAGGAGAAAATAGAAATTAAAGGAAAGCCATTCAAAATAATGTTAGTAGGTTTGTTTGGCTCTGGAAAAACCACTACTGCAGGAAAACTTGCAAGATATTTTGCAAAAAGAGGAAATAAAGTTGCTTTAGTTGGCTTAGACACACATCGTCCTGCAGCTATGGAACAGCTTGAGCAGATAGCTAAACAGGCAAAAGTTCCATGTTTATTAAGCAAAAAAGAAAAAGACCCGTTAAAAATCTACAGTGATTATAAAAAAGAATATGACAAATATGATATTTTAATTATTGACACTTCCGGCCGTGACGCTTTATCTAAAGACTTAATTGAAGAGATTGAAACATTAAATAGAGAAATAAAACCAAATGAAAACTTATTGGTTATCTCTGCAGATATTGGCCAGACAGCCCAAAAACAGGCAGAGCAATTTCATAAAAGCTGCGGCATTTCAGGAGTAATAGTTTCCAAGATGGACGGCACTGCAAAAGGCGGAGGCGCATTAACTGCTTGCGCTGCAACAAAAGCTCCAATAAAATTCATTGGAGTTGGTGAAAAAATTTCTGATCTAGAGCACTTTAACCCTCAAGGTTTTGTTGGCAGATTATTGGGAATGGGAGACCTAGAAGCCCTGCTGGAAAAAGCAAAAGAAGCAATTAAGGTGGAAGATGCAGAAGATTTAGGTAAAAAATTCCTCAAAGGCGAATTTAATTTAATTGATTTGTATGAGCAGATGTCAGCAATGAAAAAAATGGGTTCTCTGCAAAAAATTGTAGAGATGGTGCCTGGTTTTTCTTCTTTGCAGCTGCCAAAAGAAATGCTTGATGTTCAGGAAGAAAAACTTGACAAATGGAAAATAGCCATGTCCAGTATGACTAAGAAAGAGCTGGAAAATCCAGATGAAATCACTTCTGAAAGAATTGACAGGATAAGCAATGGCTCTGGAATTTCTACAAACACCATAAGAGAATTAATTAAACAATATCGTCAAAGCAAAAAAGTTGTAAAGATGTTCAAAGGCTCTAAAGGAGATATGAGCAAAATGATGAAGAAATTTGGAGGAAAAATGCCTCCTGGATTGGGCATGTAATTCCTTCTAAAGCTTTCCAACCAAATCCAATCCCGGCTTTAGTGTTTTGTCACCAAAATTCCAGTTTGCAGGGCATACTTGACCTTCATGCTCGCTTACGAATTTTGCAGCTTTTAGTTTTCTAAGCAGTTCTACTGAACTTCTGCCAATGCTATTGTCATGCACTTCAAAAGCCTTAACAATTCCTTCTGGGTCAATAACAAAGCTTCCCCTTAATGACAAGCCTTCTTCTTCTATGTATGTTCCAAATGCCTTGCACATCTTGCCCGTAGGATCTGCTGCCATTGGATATTCAATCTTCTTGATTGACGGGCTCTGGTCGTGCCATGCCTTGTGCACAAAAACAGTATCAGTGCTTACGCTTATTACTTCTGCCCCTTCTTTCTTAAAGTCTCCATAAAGCTCAGCAAGCTGCTCCAGCTCTGTAGGACATACAAATGTAAAATCTGCTGGATAAAATACCATTACTAGCCACTTACCCTTGTAATCAGAAAACTTTACTTTTTTTGTTTCTTCATTATGAAAAACTTCAAATTCCATATCTTCTATATTATCTCCTATTTTTACCATAGTTATCAACTCCTAGCTAGGGATTTCCCACTAGTTTAAATATTTTTTCTTGAAATGTAAAAAACAAGATATAAAACAAAACATTTATATAAATAAAATATAAGTTTTAAACAAAAAGAGGTGGATAGATATGGCTATTGACGATTCTTACGAACTTACACCGCATAGGGAGCTTGCAGAATTAAAGCAGCAGATACAGGAACTAAAATCAAGAGTGGACAAAGCCTCTCCAAAAGAATTGATTAATTCTATGAATGCTTTGGCAAAAAGCATGGATTCTATGCTAAAATTATTTACCCAGGCAGTTGAAGAGCTTAAATATGAAGATCGAGAAGGGTCATTAAGTGATGGAAAAGGGAACATAAATGAAAAGCTGGATGAAATAATAGGCCAAAACAAGGTGCTTGCAGACGGCATGGTTGCAGTTTCAGAAATGATTGAAGACCTTACCGGAAAGAAAAGCCAGGTTTCAAAAAATTTCCAGCCGCCCATACCTCAATCATCAATGCCTCCCGAGCAAAATTTCCAGCCGCCAAAACTTGAGCCGCAGCTGAATGATATTCCGGGACTTGACCAGCCACCAATACCTCAACAAGGTCCGATTGCAATGCCAAGCATACCTTTCTCTAATCTTGAAGAACCAAAACCTAAGAAAAAAGGCTTGTTCGGAAGATTAAAAGGGTAAAATGGAACAATATCCTTCTTGGAATGATATAAGTCATTCAAACCTAAAAAAATTTGTCAGGAAACTTTGCATAGTTATCAATAGGTCTTCAGAAAAAGAGCATTATGCAGATGATTTGGGCATACCTCTAGAAAATGTATCAACTAAAGAAGTTTTAAAGGCAAAGATACAACATCTTGAACATGAACTTCAGAAGACAAAAAAAGAAAAAGACAATGCATTGAATGAAAACAAAAAAAAGATTGACGAATTGAATATTGCATTGTTGTCAATAAAAACCCAGATTAAAGAGATAATCCATTATAAGAAAGAGAGAAACAAAAGGCTAAGAAGTTTAGAGAAAAAAATAATCGATACAGTAAAATAATTAAGCGTCTCTGCCCATTAACGTAGTTCTGTTGTTTGCTTTTGCTCTTTTGCTTGCTTCTTCTATTAACCGCACAACTTTTTTATTCAATTCCTCGTAAAAATCCTCTGCAATATTCAGGGTTTTATCATCAACCTTGGCATAATTCTTTACCTGCGACCTTACAACTAAACTTGTTCCCATTAATAACACCTCATGCTTATTTATGCGTAAACCAAAAAATTAATTTAGTTTTTTCTTTTTCATCTAATCTGCAAAAACCGAATCTTGTAAACTGGATAACATCATTTTTCTTTAAATTCTTTACCATTGGTTCTGCAATACCTTTGATTAATTTCTTGTCAGGCATTAATATTTCTGTTTTTACTAAATCTTTCTGCTTTGGCAGCCAATGCATAATAAAATCTCCGTTTTTCTTGTATTTCTCATGCTCTAAAGAATGGAAAACTAATTTACTGTCTTTTTTCTTAAAATTCAAACAGTCCATCAACCTGTATATTTTATTATTCTTGAATTTCTTAAAATCATCTTTCTCAACATAGAATGTGTCATTGACTTTAAATTCTCTAAAACCTCCTTCTAATTCCGGATGCAGTTTTAATTTTACAGTTTGTTCAGGAGCATTTTCTATTTTAATTTCTTTAGTATCATGAATGAAAAAATACCTGTCTGTTTTTTTATCAAGAATCCTTTTGTTTTGCACAATAAGGTCATCCCAGGTTAATGTTGCTTCTGTTTTTGTAATACCAGTAGATAAAACAAAATTCTTTATTGCTTCAGGCAAAAAACCCCTACGTTTTAATGCAACTATTGTTGTCAAAGAAGGGTCATCCCATCCCATCAGCTTCTTTTTATTTATTAACTCTCTTATGACTCTTCCAGAGCTCTCTACTCCTTCTAAATTAAACCTTGCAAACTCATATATTTTCGTTTTTTTATTGAATCCAAGTACTGTCTGCAGATGGTTTTGTAACTCATTCCTTAACTCAAATTCCTTTGTTCTTAGCCTGTGGGTAATGCCCTCTACACCATCCATAACTGCATTTTCAAAATCATAAGTTGGCCATACATCATATTTTTTCCCCTGTCTTGGATGGCTGTGCTTAATTATTCTTAGTAAAGCAGGGTCTCTCATTGTAGTATTTTCATGCTGCATATATCCTTTAAGCCTCAAAATCATTTCTCCTTCTTTTGCCTTAAACAATTCTTCAAATCTCTTAAGATGCTCTTTCTCAAGTAAAATTCTGCATGCACATTCCTTGCCCTCAAACCTTTCTTTCTTTATCTTTTCTTGAGGACATTGACAAACATAAGCATAGCTCTTGGCAATCATTTTTTTTGCAAACTCATAAAATTCTTCCATGTGATCAGATGCATAATCAATTTCATCTGGTTTAATCCTCAGCCATTCATAATTATCCAAGTGTATTTTATAGAATTCTTTGTCTGCTAATTTTGGATTAGTGTCCTCAAACCTCAAAATAAATTTTCCATTATGTTTTTTTGCTAATTCATAATTAAGAAAAAGTGCCTTTGCATGTCCTATATGAGGGTATTTGCTTGGCTCTGGTGGAAACGCTGTTACAACCTTCTCATCTTCCTTAATGTCAAAAATATCAAATATATCTTTTTTTTCTTTTGCCTCTTCTTTAACCACACCAAATTTCTCAAACTCTTCTCTCTGTTTCTTCAATCCCAAAGAATTAACTTCGTGGATTATTTCATGTATCTGCTTGCTTAATTTTTTCATGTCTTTCTTAAGCTTAGGATTTTCTGCCAGAACTTTGCCTATAACTGCTCCAATGTTTGCTTTTCCATTAAATTTTACTGCATTCTGCAGAGCATATTTTCTTATACTATCTTCCAATCCCATATTCGATATAAATTATTATTTGTATTTAAAATTATGTATTACTAACGGAAAAAAGAAAACTATTTATAATGAATAATTACAGGAATACTATGAAGCCTATTTTACTGCTTATTTTGTTCATGGTCATTGTTTCAGCTTGCAGTGTTGAAACACCAGAACAGGAAATACAAAAAGATATTGAAATGGTTGGAGGTATTGTAACAATGAAACTAACAAGTCCGTCATTTGAAAATAACCAGGAAATTCCATCGGAATTTACATGCGACGGTCCAAATATTCTACCGGAATTAAATATAGAAGAAACTCCTGAAAATACAAAAAGTCTGGCTTTGATAATGGATGATCCGGATGCTCCTGGAGGAACATGGGTCCATTGGGTTGTCTGGAATATCCCTCCTAAAACCAATGTAATCCAGAAAGGCACAGAACCGCAAGGCATACAGGGAAAAACAAGTTTTGGAAGGTTCGAATACGGAGGTCCTTGTCCTCCGTCCGGAACACACAGGTATTTTTTCAAGCTTTATGCCTTAGACGCAACTTTAGACCTTAAAGAAGGCTCTGATAAAACAGCTTTAGAGCAGGCAATGGACGGTCATATAATAGAGAGTTCAGAGCTAATAGGAAATTATAAAAGGGAATAAGTATATTTTATTAAAAATGCAAAAAAAATCACAAGCAGCAATGGAATTTTTAATGACCTATGGCTAGGCTGTTTTAGTAGTTTTAGTTGCTATTGGTGCTTTAGCTTATTTCGGAGTTTTAAGCCCTGATAAATTCTTGCCTTCCAGATGTAGTTTGCCTTCAGGGTTTGCTTGCATAGACCATGAAGTTACTGATGTATTCGGACCAGGGCATTAGGCCCGAATAATGTTTTATCACATCCACCAACTAAATTGTCTACTTCAGATATGGTTGATAGAATTATTGCGTCTCCTATAGGCCATGATATAAATATTATTGCCCCACGAAAATAATTCCTAAATTTCTTTTTTAGGATTACCCCAAAAACCCTTCTGCAAAAACCGAAAGCTTTATAAAGGGATAATGCTTAATACAAGAAAAGTCTCACAGACTCCATTTTTAAACTATTCATTTACGGAGGTGAGATAAATGGAAAAGGAAAAAAGTTTTTCCTTGAATGATTCCAGCGATTTGATGGAAGATTTTGAGGAAAAATAAACCATCCATATTTTAATTCTAACTTAAATTTTTATCAAGAAACAAAACAAGTTCTCCTGGACTCATTAATTGCTCTTTACCAGAATTCATATCTTTTAATTTAACCTTATCCTGCTTTAACTCTTCTTCTCCTACAAACAAGACATAAGGTATTCCCAAAGTATTGGCATATTTTAAATTTTTACTAGGGCCTTTTCCAGTTAAATCAATATCAACATTAACATTCTCATTTCTCAGTTCTTCTGCTATTTTCAAAGATTCATTAAATGTGCCAATAGGAACAATGTAAACTTTAGTAACTGTCTTTTGCTCAACTTTATTTTTTTCAACATATGCATCATAAATCCTGTCAACACCGAAAGATGTCCCTACAGCAGGATAATCTCCTTTGCCTAAAAAAGAACCTATCATTTTATCATATCTTCCACCAGCGCAAACAGAAGTTTTGACTGAACTATTTTTCAATGTTACTTCCATAACAGTTCCGGTATAATATGATAAGCCTCTAGCTAAAGAAACATCAAACTCAGCATTAACATTTAAAATATTCAATAAAGAAAATAATTCCTCAATCTCATCTAAACCTTCAGATTTATTTATTTTTTTGAGTGTATTTATTTTGTCTTTATTGTTTCCTTTAATATTAATTACATCAATGATTTTTTTAATTGTTTTATTGTCTATTTTTTTGTCTTTTAATTCCTTTTTTACTACATCTAAACCAAACTTCTCAAGCTTATCTATTGTTAGAAGTGCTGTTTCAAGCTTATCTTTTTTAACGCCTGTATTTAATAATAAATCATTCAATAATTTCCTATTATTCACTTTTATAACAATATCAAATCCAAGTTTCTTGAAAGCCCTCGCAGTTAATGAAATTATTTCTGCATCAGCTGTCATTTCTGTTACACCAACAACATCAACATCACATTGTGTAAATTGCCTGTACCTTGCTTTTTCAACAGGGCCATCCCTGAAAACTTCCCCTATTGCATACCTCTTAAAAGGCAGTTTAATGTTGGGATTCATGCCGACAAACCTGCACATCGGAACCGTCAAATCATACCTTAAGCACAGCTCCCTTTTACCTTGATCCTCAAATTTGAAAGTCTCCTTAAGTATTTCAGCGCCGCCAGCATACTTAGATGCAAGAATGTCATACCTTTCAAAGGCAGGCGTCTCTAATGGATTATAACCATACATTTCAAATACATTTTTTAGAGTAGCAACTATTTTATTCTTTACTATAGCCTCCTCTGGCCTTAAATCTCTTGTTCCTTTTGGTAGTTGTAGTGTCATTTTAATCATTATTTGAATTTTAGTTTAAAAAGTTATCTTTTAAACCAACTCAAGTAAATCACTTAACTTATCAATAACTAAATCGCCTTCAGTATTAAGTCCAACAACAAAAGCACCAGCAGCTTTTCCTGCTTGATAATCATGTTTAGTATCTCCTACATACATTATTTCATCTGGTGCCACTTTCAAACTGTTACAAGCTTTTAGAATAGGATCAGGATAAGGTTTTGGCTTTTCAACATCATCTCCTGCTACAATTACATCAAAAAATTTACTTACATCCAGAGCCTTTGTATCATTCTCTAATCTACCTCTTAAAGCATTGCTCACTAAAGCCATTTTAATTTTTTTTTCTTTTATTTTTTTAAGAACATCATCTGCACCATGCATAATTTCTAATTTTTCTGTGAACTCAATGGCCACCCTATTGTATTCTTTCTGTACATCTTCAAAGGCATGTCCTTTAAAATAATTTTGAAATGTTTTCCTTATAGAATTTCCCCAAATTTTTCTCTTAAATTCCTCTTTACTTAAATCCGTTTTACTGAACTTTTTGGCTAATTCCTGAAAAACTGCATATTGTCTTTCAAAGGAATTTGCAATTACCCCGTCAAAATCAAAAATTACAGCTTTCAGCTCTGTTTTTCTTTTAGGAGTCATAAACATCTCATTATATTTCTTCTGACCGTAGAAAACCCAGTACAATACAAGAAAAGCAGTGCCAGCAATTATTGCTGTAAGGAATACAGTCATTTTTTATGCTTGTATCTTCCTCTTTTTTCAACTATTTTAATTCTTTTTAGCACTTCCTTGCCATCAGATGCATTCTTTAAATAACCTTCTAAAGCAGCTTTATAGCTTTTTTCCCATATTCCTGAATGTTTTGATTCCAAAGCTTCTTTCAGCAAATGCAAATCAACTGCTTTGTCTTCTATTTTTCTTGAAAAGAAACTTAGACCGAAGTCAATAAAGTAAATTTCTTTATTAAATATCATATTCGATGTTGTTAGATCTCCATGAATTATATTGTTATTATGCAATATTGCAACTTTATCTCCAATTTCCTTGCTTAATTTTATACAATTATTATTATT